>Ga0308168_1000498_pt1 | contig 47201 bp, 39 predicted proteins | sample PhyCR2_FD_202133 | JGI IMG/M metagenome (GOLD analysis project Ga0308168, IMG submission 202133) | Phyllosphere microbial communities from UC Gill Tract Community Farm, Albany, California, United States - DLSLRC.R2 | ecosystem: Host-associated > Plants > Phyllosphere > Unclassified | place: USA...
GGGCTCTGACCCCTCTTAGCGCTGTACGCCGCTGCTGCTCATGCCGCCGGTAGCCGTACCGGTACCGGTACCGGTCGTCGAACCGCCGACCACGCCGCCGTTGGTGCCCACGCCGGTGCCGTTCGGCAGCGTGGTGCGCTGCGAGCTGCTGCCGGTGGTACGTTTGCCGTTATGCATGGTGGTGCCGGACGACATCGAGCCAGTGCCGCTATTCATGGAGCTGCCCGAGGACATCGAGCCCGTGGCGCTCGAACCCAGGCTGCCCGATTGCTGGGCCGAGCCGGTGTTCGGCAGCGCCGACGGCGTGCTCAGGGTGCCCGGTACCGGCGTGGTGGCGCTGCTGCCGGTCGCCTGGCCGGCCATCCCGCCGGCGGACGGCGTCAGGCCGACCGTGCCGGTCTGCGAGCCGCCGACGCCGGTGCCCATCGAGGTGCTGCCCATCGACGAAGCGCCCAGGGACGCGTTGCCGGCGGCCGAACCGGTTGCGGAGCCGCTCTGGCCAGCCGAGGTGGTCTGGGCGAAAGCGAGGGAGGACATGGCGGCAAGCATGGCGGCGGTGATGATCTGTTTACGCATGATATTCTCCTTGGTCTTGCTATTCTGAAATGGTCCACATCGCCGCCAACGCGGCAGCAATGGGCGTCGTGTTGATTCAGAATAGCGGCCTCACGTGTCGAAGTCATCGGACCAACGGTCGTGTGTCAGTGAGAGTCATCCTACGCCGGCAACACCCGGTTACAAACGACACAGCCCTGTTTCATTTAACCCGGCGCTCGGCGCGACGTTGTCCCGTCCGTCGTTCAGGACCCAGCCCAGTAGCGTCGCAACAAGCCATAGAACACCGTGTCGGCCGTCTCGCCATGCACGATCCAGCGCTCCGGCATATAGCCTTCCTTCCTGAAGCCGAGCTTTTCCAGCACCCGCATCGACCCGACGTTCTGGGGATCGACGTCGGCTTCGATCCGGTTCAGGTCGAGTTCGCGGAAACCGTAGCCGATCAGTGCGCGCAGGGCTTCGGAGGCATAACCTTGTCCCCAGTAGCGGCTGCCCAGGGCATAGCCCATCTCGCAGCGGCGATTCTGCTCGAAGAAGTGGTGCAGCGTAGCGTTGCCGATCAATTCTCCAGTGGCGGCCAGCACGATGCCGAAGCGCAGTCCGCTGCCGTCGGCATAGTTGGCGATGGTGTCGGCGATGCCCTTGACGGCCTGTGCGCGCTCGGTCCATGGGGAGCCGCTCCAGTAGCGGGTCACCAAGGGATCCGAGAACACGGCAAAGTGGGCATCGGTATCGCCCTCGTCGAGCCAGCGCAGCAGCAGGCGTTCGGTCTTCAGGACGGTCGGGGTCAGCTGGGGCACGGTCGCTCCTAGGGTTGATTGAGGCCGACGGCCGCCAGCACCATGGTGGTGATGAGCTGGGCGCCATCGTCGAAATCCTGCTGCTTCAGGGTGTCGCGGTCGAGCACCAGCGCCATCTGGGCCGAGAAGTCGGCATACGATTGCGTCATGGCCCAGATGGAAAATAACAGGTGCGTCGCGTTCACCGGCGCGATTTTCCCTTCGCCGATCCAGCGCTCGAACACGGCGATGTCGGCGCGCAGCAGCGGCACCACGCGGCGCCGGATCTGCTCGCCGTACAGCTTGGCGCCGCCGATCACTTCCAGCGCATACACGCGCGAGGCCAGCGGCTGTTCGCGCGAGAAGCGCAGCTTGGCGGCCACGTAGGCGCGCAGGACGCCGCCCGGGTCCTTGTCGCCATCGGCCAGGCTGGCCATGCGCGCCAGCCAGTCATCCAGCACGTTGTCAAGCACGCGCTCGTACAGCGCCTGCTTGGTCGGAAAGTAGTACATCAGGTTTTGCTTGGACAGGCCGGCGCGCTCGGCCACGGTGGCGATCGACGTGCCTTCGAAACCGCATTCGGCGAACAGGCGCACGGCTTCGAGCAGGATCGTTTTTTCCACCTTGTCGCGGTTGAGCAGGCGTGGGCTGGCGCTGGTGTGCATGGGGCTTTCCTCCTTCAAGACTGCGCGCGCAGGAAGTCGAGCAGCAGCGGTTCGGCGGCGTAGGCGACGTTGAAGCGGAACCAGGCGCGGTCGGGCGGGCTCAAGCTGAAGAACTCGCCCGGGGCCAGCAGGATGCCGGCGCGCAGCGCTTTCTCGGCGATGGCACGCCCACTGCACCGTGCGCCCGGCAGCCCGGCGCTGACGAACAGGCCGCCGCGCGGACGCGCCAGCGGCACCAGGCCGGCATCCTGCAGCTTCTCCAGCGCCCGTTCGCGCGCAGCGTCCAGCTGCAGCACCAGGCGCTCGACCAGCTTGCGGTAGGCGCGGCTGCTGATGGCGTCGAGCACGGCGCGCTCGTTGATCTCGGACGTGGTCAGCCCGGCCAGCATTTTTACGCGCACCAGTTCCGGGATCAGGGACGTGGAGGCGCAGATCGAGCCCACCCGCAGCACCGGCGACAGGGTTTTCGAAAAACTGCCGATGCGGATCACGCGCCGCAGCCCGTCCATCGCCGCCAGCGAGGCGTCGCCGCGCGCCGCCAGTTCGCGGTAGATATCGTCCTCGACCAGCCAGAAATCGAATTGCTCGGCCAGGCCCAGCAGACGGTGCGCCTGGGCCTGCGACAGCGAGGTGCCGAGCGGATTCTGCAGCACGGTGTTGACGAACATCAGCTTCGGTTGCATTGCCGCCGCCTGCCTGGCCAGCGCTTCCATGTCGAGGCCGTGCGGCCCGCGCGGGATACCGACCGCGACGCAGCCGTGGTGGCGCACCAGCGCCAGCAGGTTGCTGTAGCCGGGATCCTCGACCAACACGACGTCGCCGGGACGAGTGAGGGTCCGCAGTATCAGGTCGAAGGCGTGGGTGGCGCCGTGGGTCAGCAGGACCTGCTCGGGTTCGAGCGCGAACAGCTCGTCGGACAGCGTGGTCGCCATGTGCTGGCGCAGCGCCGGAAAGCCGAGCGGGTGGCCGTAGCCGCGCAGGCGCCCGGCCGGGATCTTCATGGCGTGGCGCACGGCATCGAGCAGCGTCGATTCGCCGTACCACTCGGGCGGCAGCCAGCCGGCGCCGACCGGCAGCGCGTCCGACTGCCCGGAATACAGGTCGGAGGTGAGGGCGTCCACGGCCGCCGCACCGGCCGGCACCAGCACCGGTTGCTGCGGCGCATCCGGACCGCCGCGCGCCACGAAAAAGCCGGCACCGCGGCGCGAGGACAGGAGTCCCAGATGCAGCAGGCGGTCGTAGGATTCGACGACCGTGAACGTGCTGACCCCGTTCGACTTTGCGAATTGTCGAACCGAGGGCATCTTGGTGCCGGCGCGCAGCTCGCGCCGGTTGACCATGTCGGCGATGGCGGCCACGATCTGGTCGACCAGGCTACCGCGCCGCTGGCGGTCGATGGCGAGGATCGGCCAGTCGGACTTGCCGCTGTTGCTTGCCGCTGCGTCGCCTGTTTTTGCTGCGCCTGCCGCCGTACTCTCCATCGCCGCTCCATCGGTGCGAACGGGGTGCGCCCCCCGGCAACTGTACTGGTTATGCTGCCTGTACGGTTGGCCACTTTTCGCTGGTTGTGTATATGTGCCGCCGTGGTACTGCTGACTATTATTGCATCATGATTTTGCCAACTGGTAAATCTTTTTGGCGATAACGGAGAGGGGAGTCGTAATGAACGAGACCAGACCAGAGTCCATGGGGGCTTTCTGGATGCCATTCACCAACAACCGCGACTTCAAGGCCAGCCCGCGCCTGCTGGTCTCGGCCGAGGGAATGTATTACAAGGATGTCGACGGCAACGTCGTCCTCGACGGCACCGCCGGCCTGTGGTGCGTGCCCCTGGGCCACCGCCAGCCCAGGATCGTCGCCGCGGTCAGCGAGATGGTCGGCCAGCTCGACTTCGCGCCGACCTTCCAGATGGGCCACCCGGCCGCCTTCGACCTGGCCGAACGGCTGATGGACTACACCCACCACAAGTTCGGCCACGTGTTCTATACCAACTCCGGCTCCGAAGCGGTCGATACCGCCCTCAAGATGGCGCTGGCTTATCACAAGGCGCGCGGCGAGGGCGGCCGCACGCGCCTGATCGGCCGCGAGCGCGGCTACCACGGTGTCGGCTTCGGTGGATTGTCGGTGGGCGGCATCGGCGCCAACCGCAAGAGCTTCGGGCCGCTGCTGCCCGGCGTCGACCACCTGCCGCACACGCACAACCTGCTCAAGAACGCGTTCTCGCGCGGCGAGCCGGACTTCGGCGTCGAACTGGCGGACGAGCTGGAACGCATCGTCGCGCTGCACGACCCGTCGACCGTCGCCGCCGTGATCATCGAGCCGGTGTCGGGCTCCACCGGCGTGCTGGTGCCGCCCAAGGGCTACCTGAAGCGCCTGCGTGAGATCTGCGACAAGTACGGCATCCTGCTGATTTTCGACGAAGTCATCACCGGCTTCGGGCGCCTGACCACGCCGTTCGCGGCCGACTATTTCGAGGTCGAGCCGGACATGATGACCACGGCGAAGGGCATCACCAACGGTACCGTGCCGATGGGCGCGGTGTTCTCGAAACAGTTCATCCACGACGCCTTCATGGACGCGCCGGCCGGCATCGAGCTGTTCCACGGCTACACCTATTCCGGCCATCCGCTGGCCTGCGCCGCCGGCCTGGCCACGCTCGAGGTGTTCAAGGAAGAGAAGATCCTGGAGCACGCCGCCGCGATGCAGCCGTACTGGGAAGACGCGGTGCACAGCCTGCGCGGCCTGCCGCACGTGATCGACATCCGCACGATCGGCCTGGTTGCCGGCATCGAGCTGGAACCGATCCCCGGCAAGGTCGGCGCACGTGCCTATGCCGCCTTCAAGAAGGCCTTCGCCGATGGCGTGCTGATCCGCACGACGGGCGACATCATCGCGCTGTCGCCGCCGCTGGTGCTCGAAAAATCGCACATCGACGAGCTGTTCGGCAAGCTGCGCGACGTGCTCAAGAACCTGGACTGAGGATGAACATGGAAACGATCGGGCATTTCATCGATGGACGCGGCGTGGAAGGCGGCAGTACGCGCTTTGCCGACGTCTACAACCCGGCGCGGGGCGAACCCTGCGCGCGGGTGGCGCTGGCTGGTGTGGAAGACGTGAATGCCGCCGTGGCGGCAGCCAGTGCGGCATTCCCGGCCTGGGCCGCGACCCCGCCGCTGGCGCGGGCGCGCGTGCTCTTCAAGTACCTGCAGCTGTGCCAGCAGCACACCGACGACTTCGCGGCGATGATCGTGCGCGAACACGGCAAGACCTTCCCGGATGCCCAGGGCGAGGTGGCGCGCGGCATCGAGGTGGTCGAATTCGCGGTCGGCATCCCGCAGATGCTGAAGGGCGAATTCACCGACCAGATCGCGCGCGGCATCGATGCCTGGTCGATGCGCCAGCCGCTCGGCGTGGTGGCCGGCATCACGCCGTTCAACTTCCCGGTGATGGTGCCGATGTGGATGTTCCCGGTCGCCATCGCCTGCGGCAACACCTTTGTGCTGAAACCGTCCGAACGCGATCCGTCGCCGTCGCTGCTGCATGCGCGCCTGCTGAAGGAAGCTGGGCTGCCGGACGGCGTGTTCAACGTGGTGCAGGGCGACAAAACGGCGGTCGACGCGCTGCTGGACCACCCGGACGTCCAGGCGCTCAGCTTCGTCGGCTCGACCCCGATCGCGGAGTACATCTATGCGCGCGGCACCGCATCCGGCAAGCGGGTGCAGGCGCTGGGCGGCGCCAAGAACCACATGGTGGTGATGCCGGACGCCGACATGGAGATGGCGGTCGATGCGCTGATGGGCGCCGCCTACGGCTCGGCCGGCGAGCGCTGCATGGCGATCTCGGTGGCGGTGGCGGTCGGCGATGCCGGCGACCGGCTGGTCGCAAGCCTGGCCGAGCGCACCGCCGCGCTCAAGATCGGCGACGGCATGACGCCCGGGGCCGAGATGGGACCGGTGGTCACCGCGGCCGCCAAGGGCCGCATCGAAAAGCTGATCGGCGAAGGCGTGGAGCAGGGCGCCACGCTGGTGGTCGACGGCCGCGGCCACCGGGTAGCCGGCTGCGAGAGCGGTTTCTTTGTCGGCGGCACCCTGTTCGACCATGTGCAGCCGTCGATGAGCATTTACAAGGAAGAAATTTTCGGCCCGGTGCTGTGCGTGGTGCGCCTGCCCGACGTCGGCAGCGCCCTCGAACTCATCAACGCCAACGAATATGGCAACGGTGTGGCCGTGTTTACCCGCGACGGCGGCGTGGCACGCGAATTCGTGCGCCAGGTGCAGGTCGGGATGGTGGGGGTGAACGTGCCGCTGCCGGTGCCGATGGCCTTCAACAGCTTCGGCGGCTGGAAGCGCAGCCTGTTCGGCGACCACCACGCGTACGGACCGGAAGGCGTGCGGTTTTATACGCGGCACAAGGCGGTGATGCAGCGGTGGCCCAGTCCTGGCACCGGCGCTGCCAGCAGCGGGGCTGAGTTTGCCTTTCCGCAGATGAAGTGAAAGATCGTTAGCCGAAAAACCGTCGCCCCTGCGAAGGCAGGGGCCCAAGTTGCACGCATGCCGGCTGCTCAACAAACTTGGACCCCTGCCTTCGCAGGGCGACGTGCTGAAGCTGACGCGAGGGTTTGAAGCCAACACAGTAAAGCAATTCAAAGGGATGCCCATGATCGAGTCATTGCAGCACCTCCCCCCAGCCACGGCCACCCACGCCGCCCTGGCCGACCGCTTCACCGACCTCGCCCCGTCGCTCACCGCGCGCCAGGCCGCCATCGAAAGCGCGCGCTGCCTGTACTGCTATGACGCACCCTGCACGCGCGCTTGCCCGACCGGCATCGACGTCGCCAGCTTCATCCGCAACATCCACGACCAGAACGTGACCGGTGCCGCCATCGGCATCCTGAAGCAGAACATCTTCGGCGGCGCCTGTTCGCGTGTCTGTCCGACCGAGATCCTGTGCGAGGACGCCTGCGTGCGCAACAACGTGCTTGAAGCCCAGCCCGTCAAGATCGGCCTGCTGCAGCGCCATGCCATCGACAACGCCCACTTCGACACCCATCCGTTCCAGCGCGCACCCGCCACCGGCAAGACCGTCGCCGTGGTCGGCGCCGGGCCGGCCGGCCTGGCCTGCGCGCACCGGCTGGCGATGCTGGGCCACGACGTGGTCGTGTTCGAGGCGCGCGAAAAATCCGGCGGCCTGAACGAATACGGCATCGCCAAGTACAAGCTGCCGGGCGACTTCGCGCAGCGCGAAGTCGACTTCCTGCTGTCGATCGGTGGCATCGAGGTCCGTCACGGACACATCCTGGGCGTCAACCTGCAACTGCAGGACCTGCACACCCGCTACGACGCGGTCTTCCTCGGCATCGGGCTGGGCGCCAGCCGCCGGCTCGGGCTCACCGGCGAGGATGCGCCCGGCCTGAGCGCCGCGGTCGACTATATATCCACCCTGCGCCAGGCGCAGGACCTGGCCGCGCTGCCGGTGCCGCGCCGCGCCATCGTCATCGGCGCCGGCAATACCGCGATCGACATGGCGGTGCAACTGAAGCGCCTGGGCGCCGACGAGGTCACGCTGGTGTACCGGCGCGGCGTCGAGGCGATGAGCGCGACCGGCCACGAGATCGAGATCGCCAAGCAGAATTTCGTGCACATGCGCACCTGGGCGGCGCCGCTCGAGGTGCTGCTGGACGCGGCCGGCAGGGTGCGCGGCATGCGCTTCGAGGAAACGAGGATGGAAGCCGGGCGCCTGGCCGGGACCGGCGCCATCGTCGAGATCGCGGCCGATGCCGTGTTCAAGGCCATCGGCCAGACGATGGGCAAGAGCGGGGACGGGGGCAGCCTGGACGATCCGCTCGCACGCGAATTGGAACGTGACGCAGGCAGCGACAAGATCCACGTCGATTCCTTTTTCCGCACCGCGCTGCCGGGCGTGTATGCCGGTGGCGACTGCGTCGCCCCGGGGCAGGACCTGACGGTGCAGGCGGTCCAGCACGGCAAAATGGCCGCGCTGGCCATCCATGGCGACATCCAGTCGATTTCATCCACTTCATTCGCAGCGGGGGCATGATGGCCGACCTGAGCATCGATTTTTGCGGCATCAAATCGCCGAATCCATTCTGGCTGGCCTCGGCGCCGCCGACCGACAAGGCCTACAACGTGGTGCGCGCCTTCGAGGCCGGCTGGGGCGGCGTGGTGTGGAAGACGCTGGGCGAAGACCCGCCGGCGGTCAACGTCTCGTCGCGCTATTCCGCCCTGCATGGCAAGAACCGCGAAGTCATCGGCTTCAACAACATCGAGCTGATCACCGACCGCAGCCTGGAAATCAATTTGCGCGAGATCACGGCGGTGAAAAAGGCATGGCCGGACCGTGCCATGGTCGTGTCGATGATGCTGCCGTGCGAGGAAGCGCCATGGCGCGACATCCTGCCGCTGGTGGAACCCACCGGCGCCGACGGCATCGAGCTGAACTTCGGCTGCCCGCACGGCATGCCCGAGCGCGGCATGGGCGCGGCCGTGGGCCAGCAGCCGGACCTGATCGAACTGGTCACGCGCTGGTGCAAGATGTACACCAGGCTGCCGGTGATGGTGAAGCTCACGCCCAACATCACCGACGTGCGCGCGCCGGCGCGGGCGGCGCTGGCCGGCGGGGCGGATGCGGTCTCGCTGATCAACACCATCAACTCGATCACCCACCTCGACCTCGACCGCATGGTCGCCTATCCGATCGTCGGCGGCGCCAGTACCCACGGCGGCTACTGCGGCACGGCGGTCAAGCCGATCGCGCTCAACATGGTGGCCGAGATCGCGCGCGACCCGGTCACGCGCGGCTTGCCGATCTCGGGCATCGGCGGCATCGGCAACTGGCGCGACGCCGCCGAATTCATCGCGCTGGGCGCCGGATCGGTGCAGGTCTGCACCGCGGCGATGCTGCACGGCTTCCGTATCGTCGAGGAGATGAAGGACGGCCTGTCGCGCTGGATGGATTCCAAGGGATATGAAAACATCGCCGCCTTCTCGCGCAAGGCGGTGCCGAACACGACCGACTGGAAATACCTGGACATGAATTACCAGGTGATCGCGCACATCGACCAGGACAAGTGCATCGGGTGCGGGCGCTGCCACGTGGCCTGCGAAGACACCTCGCACCAGGCGGTGGCCCGGCTGGTCGAGGGAAATGCACGCCGTTACGAGATCATCGACGCCGAATGCGTCGGTTGCAACCTGTGCGAAATCACCTGTCCGGTCGAGGGCTGCATCACCATGGTGCCGCAGCAGACCGGCAAGCCTTACATGAACTGGACGCAGGATGCACGCAATCCGCGGGCGGAGGTTGCATTGGACGAAGTGTGAGACGGACTGTGATGACGGAGCTGGCATCAGTCTTGCTGGTTGAACGCGTGGACGGGAAACCCGTCCACGCGTTCAACGATAATATGCATATCGCACCGTAACCGCTGGAGATTGCCCCGATGAACACCGACCCACTCGTCAACAAAGACCTCTGGAACGAAGACCTGGCCCCCACCAGCGTCGCCCAACGCACCTGGCGCTGGTATCACTTTGCGGCCCTGTGGGTCGGCATGGTGATCAGCATTCCCGCCTACATGCTGGCGGCCAGCCTGATCGAAGGCGGCATGTCGGCCTGGCAGGCGGTGTTCACGGTGTTCTTCGCCAACGTGATCGTGCTGCTGCCGATGCTACTGATCGGCCATGCCGGCACCAAGTACGGCATCCCGTACGCGGTGCTGGCACGGACCTCGTTCGGCACGCGCGGCGCGCGGCTGCCGGCGCTGATGCGCGCCATCGTCGCCTGCGGCTGGTACGGCATCCAGACCTGGTTCGGCGGCAGCATGATCTACACGCTGATTGGCGTGCTTGTCGGTAGTACAGCGGGCAACCCGGTCGGCGGCGCCAACCTGCCGGGACTCGGCATCAATCCCGGCCAGCTGGGCTGCTTCCTGGCGTTCTGGGCGATCCAGTTCTATTTCATCGTGCACGGCATGGAATCTATCCGCAAGCTCGAGACCTATACCGCGCCGCTGAAGATCGCGATCTGCTTCCTGCTGCTGTGGTGGGTCTACGACAAGGTCGGCGGCTTCGGTCCGCTGCTGGACCAACCCTCCCAATTCGTCGAAGGCGGCCCCAAGGCCGGCCTGTTCTGGAGCGTGTTCTGGCCCTCGCTGACCGCGATGATCGGCTACTGGGCTACGCTGGCACTGAACATCCCCGACTTCACCCGTTTTGCAAAAAGCCAGCGCGACCAGGTGATCGGCCAGTCGCTCGGCCTGCCGCTGCCGATGGCGCTGCTGGCCGCGCTGGCCGTCACCGTGACCTCGGCCACCGTCGTCCTGTACGGCAAGGCGCTGTGGGACCCGGTCGACCTCTCCAGCCGCATGACCGGCATCGCCGTGCTGGTGGCGCTGCTGGTCCTGCTGATCGACACCGCCAGCGTCAACCTGGCCGCCAACATGGTCGGCCCCGCCTACGACTTCTCGGCGCTGTCGCCGGAACGCATTTCCTACCGCGTGGGCGGCTACCTCACCGCCGGCATCGCGCTGGTCATGATGCCGTGGAAGATCCTCGAAAAGAGCGAGAACTACATCTTCATCTGGCTGACCGGCTACTCGGCGCTGCTGGGGCCGATCGCCGGCATCCTGATCGTCGATTATTACTTCATCCGCAAGACCGAGATCGCGGTCGAGCACCTGTACCGCGACGACGGCATCTATGCCTATCAGGATGGTCCGATGCGTGGCTGGAACATGGCCGCCCTGGCCGCCTTCATCGCCGGCGTGCTGCCGAATATCCCCGGCTTTCTGAACGCGGCCTTCCCGGAGGCCTTCCCGAACGTCGGCGCCGGCTTCAAGACGATGTATACCTATGCCTGGTTCGTCGGCATCGCGATCGCCGCGGTGGTGTACGGCCTGATGATGAAGGGCAGGGCGGTGCCCGCGATGCGTCCTGCCCGCTCGCTCGACTAACCATGGACCTCGAAAAACCGTAGCGAGCGGCCGCAGTTTTGGTCGAGAAGCGCAGCTGTACGGAAGTACAGCGAGCATCGCAGGCCTAGGCGGCCCCACCAAAAATGCAACGCGCAGTAGGTTTATCGAGGTCCATTCAAGGAGAAGTTCATGACCGTGTTACTCCGTGGCGGTACCGTCGTCAACGCCGACCGCGCCTTCCGTGCCGACGTCCTGTGCGAGGGCGACAAGATCGTCGCCGTCGGCGAGAATCTCGAAGCGCCGCCGCATGCCACCGTCATCGACGCCGGCGGCCAGTACGTGATGCCGGGTGGGATCGACACCCACACCCACATGCAACTGCCCTTCATGGGCACGGTCACCAGCGACGATTTCTACACCGGCACCGCGGCGGCGCTGGCCGGCGGCACCACGACGATCATGGACTTCGTCATCCCGAGTCCGAAACAGCCGCTGATGGAGGCGTTTCACACCTGGCGCGGCTGGGCGCAGAAGTCGGCCGCCGACTACACCTTCCACGTGGCCGTCACCTGGTGGGACGAATCGGTACATGCCGACATGGGCACGCTGGTGCGCGAGCACGGCGTCAATAGCTTCAAGCATTTCATGGCCTATAAAAACGCGATCATGGCCGACGACGAGACGCTGGTGAACAGCTTCCGCCGCGCGCTCGAGCTGGGCGCGATCCCGACCGTGCATGCCGAGAACGGCGAGCTGGTGTACCAGTTGCAGAAGGAATTGCTGGCGAAGGGCATCACCGGGCCGGAGGCGCATCCGCTGTCGCGTCCGCCGGAAGTCGAGGCCGAGGCGGCCAACCGCGCGATCGCCATCGCGAATGTGCTGGGCACCCCGGTCTACATCGTGCACGTGTCCTGCGCCGAATCGCTGGACGCCATCGCCCGCGCGCGCGCCCGCGGCCAGCGCGTGTACGGCGAAGCCCTGGCCGGCCACCTCGTCATCGACGACAGCGTCTACCGTAGCGAAGACAAAGCCTACGCCCGCGCCCACGTGATGAGCCCGCCGTTCCGCTCCAGCCACCACCAGGCCGCGCTATGGCAGGGCCTGCAGGGCGGCAACCTGCACACCACCGCCACCGACCACTGCACCTTCTGCGCCGAGCAGAAGGCGATGGGCGCCGACGACTTCACCCGCATCCCGAACGGCTGCGGCGGGGTCGAGGAGCGCATGGCGGTGGTCTGGGACGCCGGCGTCAACAGCGGCCGCCTGACCCCTTCCGAATTCGTGCGCGTGACCTCGACCAATGCGGCGCAGATCTTCAACATGTATCCGCGCAAGGGCACGGTGGCCGTGGGCGCGGATGCCGACCTCGTGGTGTGGGATCCGCTGGCGATGCGCACCTTGTCCGCCGCGACCCAGCACTCGAAGGGCGGGTTCAACGTGTTCGAGGGCCGCACCGTGCGCGGGGTACCGACGCATACGGTGGCGGCCGGGAAGCTCGTGTATGCGAACGGGGATCTGCGGGCGGAGCAGGGGGCCGGGCGGTATGTGATGCGGCCGGCGTTCGGGGCGGCTGGTGCGGTTGCCGCGACGAGCGCTACTTCCACCACGAATAGCGCCGCCAACGTATAAACGTCGCCCCCCGCGAAGGCGGGGGCCCAAGTTGCAGGCGTTTCGACGGCTCGCCGAACTTGGGTTCCCGCCTGCGCGGGAACGACGGTGATTCTTGCTGTAACAATTAACACAAGGACCTCACCATGAACGACCTCCGTATCAACGGCACCCGCCTCTGGACCTCCCTGATGGACCTCGCCCGAATCGGCGCCACCGACAAGGGCGGCGTCAAGCGCCTCGCCCTCACCGACCTCGACCGCCAGGGCCGCGACCTGGTGGTCCAGTGGGGGCGCGACGCCGGCCTCGCCATCACCGTCGACAAGATCGGCAACGTCTTCATGCGCCGCGAAGGCAGCAATCCGGCGCTGGCCCCGGTCGTTACCGGCAGCCACATCGACACCCAGCCGACCGGCGGCAAGTTCGACGGCAACTACGGCGTGCTGGCCGGGCTGGAAGTGATCCGCACGCTGAACGATCACAATATACGAACCGAAGCCCCGATCGAAGTCGCCTTCTGGACCAACGAGGAAGGCTCGCGCTTCGTGCCGGTGATGATGGGCTCCGGCGTGTTCTGCGGCGCCTTCAGCCTGGAGACCGCCTGCGCGGCACGCGACACCGAAGGGAAGTCGGTCGGCGAGGAACTGGCGCGCATCGGCTATGCCGGCGAACAGACCCCGGGCGAGCATCCGATCGGCGCCTATTTCGAAGCCCACATCGAGCAGGGACCGGTGCTGGAAGATGCCGACAAGGTGATCGGCGTGGTGCCGGCGGTGATGGGCCTGTCGTGGTACGACTGCACGGTGAGCGGCATGGAAGCGCACGCCGGCCCGACCCCGATGGGGCTGCGCCGCGACGCGCTGCAGGTGGCCACCACCATCATGCAGGAAGTCGTGGGCATCGCCAACCGCTACCCGCCTTATGGGCGTGGGACAGTCGGCATGGTGCAGGTGTTCCCCAACAGCCGCAACGTGATTCCGGGCCAGGTCAAGTTCAGCATCGACCTGCGCAACGTGAATGACGCGCTGCTGAACACCATGCACGAGGAAATCACCGCCTTCATCGACAAGACCCGGCAGGACAGCGGCCTGTCGATCGACCTCGAGCGCGTGTCCTACTATCCGCCCTGTCCGTTCCACCCGGATTGCGTGGACGCGGTGCGCGCCGCCACCGCCACGCTCGGCTATTCCAGCATGGACGTGGTCTCGGGTGCCGGGCACGACGCCATCTATGTCGCGCGGCTGGCACCGGCCGGGATGATCTTCGTGCCCTGCAAGGACGGCATCAGCCACAACGAGATCGAGGACGCCCAGCCCGGCCACCTGGAAGCCGGCTGCAACGTGCTGCTGCATGCGATGCTGGCGCGGGCGGGCGCACCGGCGGGCACGGAAGACGCCGCGCACACGATTGGACGCCCCACACCGCACGCGGTTGTTGCATAATAGAAAAGGACCAATTTCGGTCTGACTTCGCGCGTGGATGATGCTGACCGGGCACTATGATATTTCCCTGGTCCTGGTCTCGATCTTCGTCGCGATCGTCGCCTCGTATTCCGCACTCAGCCTTGCCGGCCGTGTCGCGGAATCCAAAGGCCGCGCCAGGTATGCCTGGACCGCGGGCGGGGCGATTGCGATGGGGTCCGGGATCTGGGCCATGCACTTCGTCGGGATGCTGGCTTTCAGCCTGCCGATCCCGATTGCCTTCGACATCCCGATCACGGTGGTGTCGCTGCTGCTGCCGATCGCCGCCTCGGGCCTGGCGCTGTGGCAGGTCGGCCGCGCCCGTCTCGGCCCTGTCCGGCTCGCGCTCAGCGCGCTGCTGATGGGGGCCGGCATCAATGCGATGCACTATACCGGCATGACGGCGATGCGCATGGCGCCCGGCATCGTCTACGACCCCTGGCTGTTCGCGCTGTCGGTGCTGATCGCCATCGGCGCCTCGGCGCTGGCGCTGTGGATCGCATTCCGCCTGCGCCGCAATACGCCCTGGGTGTGGCTGCCGCGTATCGGCGCCGCCATCGTGATGGGCTTCGCCATCGTCGGCATGCACTATACCGGCATGGCCGCGGCCAGTTTCCCCGAAGGGGCAGTCTGCATGGCCGCGCGCGACGGTGCGCACAGCGGCGGCCTGGCCTTGCTGGTCGTGATCGCCACTTTCGGCGTGCTGAGCCTGGCCCTGATGGCGTCCGTGTTCGACGCGCGCCTGGAAGCCAACGCGCGCATCATGGCGATGTCGCAGGTGACCGCCGCCGAGCGCGAACAGCTGCTGGTACGCGAGCGCGCCGCGCGCGACCAGGCCGAGCACCTGAGCGCAATGAAAGACGAATTCCTGGCCACGCTGTCGCACGAGCTGCGCACGCCGCTGAACGCGATGCTCGGCTGGGCCGCGATGCTGCAGCGCGGCGTCAGGGACGAAGCGACGCTGCGGCGCGGCCTGGACACGATCGAGCGCAATGCGCGCGCCCAGGGCCAGCTGATCGACGACCTGCTCGACATGAGCCGCATCGTCGCCGGTACCCTGCGCCTGGACTTGCAGCGGGTCGACCTTGGCAGAGTGATCGAGGGGGCGATCGGCACCGTGCAGCCGGCCGTATCGGCCAAGCACATCACGCTGCGCACCGAGCTGGCAGCCGAGGCGTGTGACATGCGCGTCGACGTGCTCGGCGACCCTGGCCGCCTGCAGCAGGTGCTGTGGAACCTGCTGTCGAACGCCGTCAAGTTCACGCCCGGCGGCGGCACGGTGCAGGTGCTGCTGGCGTGCGACGGCGGCGATGCGCTGGTCCGCGTGAGCGATTCCGGCATCGGCATCGCGCCCGACTTCCTGCCGCACGTGTTCGACCGCTTCCGCCAGCAGGACGCCTCGATCACGCGCCGCCACGGCGGCCTCGGCCTCGGCCTGGCGATCGTCAGGCAGCTGGTCGAGCTGCACGGCGGCACCATCGAGGCCGACAGCGCCGGCGAGAACACGGGTACCACCTTCACGCTGCGCCTGCCGCTGGCGGCGCCGGCATCCGGCGCGCACCCCGACGCGGGGCCGGGCGCGGCCGGTTCGGAAGTGGTGGCGCTGGCCGACCTGTCCGGACTGAGCGTGCTGCTGGTCGACGATGCGCCGGACACGCTCGACGTGATCGAACAGATCCTGCAGCAGTGCGGCGCCGCGACGCTGGCGGCTTCGAATGCCGGCATGGCGCTGGCCTTGCTGGACCGCCAGGGCGAGCAGCGGTATCCGGACGTGATCGTCAGCGACATCGGCATGCCGGACATCGACGGCTTCGAGCTGATGCGGCGCATCCGGCGCCGTCCACGCGATGCCGGCGGCGCGATCCCGGCGATCGCGCTGACGGCGCTGACGCGCCAGGACGACCACGACAAGGCGCTGCAGGCCGGCTTCGACGATTACCTGCCCAAGCCGGTCGATGCGGGTGCGCTGGTGGCGCGCATCGCCGACATGGCCGCGCGCCGGCGTACCGGGGCGGCCGCGCGCACTACCTGATTATTGGAAAGTCCTCATTGGAGCTGATCGCGTTCCGGCGTGGCGCTGATCCGGTGGATCGCCAGGTCGGCGCCGTCGAATTCCTGCTCGGGATCGAGGCGCAGGCCGATCGTCGCCTTCAGGACGCCGTACACCAGCCAGCTGCCCAGGCCCGCGATGACGATGCCGAGCACGGTGCCGGCCAGCTGCGACAGCAGCGACACGCCGCCCAGTCCGCCCAGCGCATGGCTGCCGAAGATGCCGGCGGCGATGCCGCCCCAGGCGCCGCACAGCCCGTGCAACGGCCACACCCCGAGCACGTCGTCGATCTTCCAGCGGTTCTGCGCCAGCGTGAAGGTGGTGACGAACAAGGCGCCCGCCACCGCACCGGTGGCCAGCGCGCCCAGCGGGTGCATCAGGTCGGAGCCGGCGCACACCGCCACCAGGCCGGCCAGCGGGCCGTTGTGGGTGAAGCCGGGGTCGTTGCGGCCCAGCAGGAAGGCGCTCAGGGTGCCGCCCACCAGCGCCATCAGCGAATTCACGGCGACCAGGCCGTTCATCTTGTCCAGCGTCTGCGCGCTCATCACGTTGAAGCCGAACCAGCCGACCATCAGGATCCAGGCGCCCAGCGCCAGGAAGGGGATGTTCGACGGCGGGTGGGCGGCGATGCGGCCGTCCTTGGCATAGCGGCCGCGCCGGGCGCCCAGCAGCAGCACCGCGGGCAGGGCGGCCCAGCCGCCGACCGCGTGCACCACCACCGACCCGGCGAAATCGTGGAAGGGGGCGCCGAAGCTCGATGCCAGCCAGTCCTGGATGCCGAAGCGGTTGTTCCAGGCGATGCCCTCGAAGAAGGGATAGACCAGGCCGACCAGCAGCGCAGTGGCCGCCATCTGGGGGTGGAACTTGGCGCGTTCGGCGATGCCGCCCGAGATGATGGCCGGGATCGCGGCGGCGAAGGTCAGCAGGAAGAAGAACTTCACCAGCGCATAGCCGTTGTTGGCGACCAGGGTGTCGGTGGCGCCGAAGAAGTGCACGCCGTAGGCGATGCCGTAGCCGACGAAGAAGTAGGCGACCGTCGACACCGCGAAGTCGATCAGGATCTTGACCAGCGCATTTACCTGGTTCTTGCGGCGTACCGTCCCCAATTCCAGAAAGGCAAAGCCGGCATGCATCGCCAGGATCATGATCCCGCCGAGCAGTATGAACAGCGCGTCGGCGCCGCTTTTGTAAGCTTCCATGCAGTACTATTCCTAAAAAAGTGCAGGCAAAATGCGTAAGCACTTTTTAGTAGCAATAACCGTTCCATTTTGGTGAGCCATGCACCCCGTGCGGGCGCATGGAGAAATGCGCCCGATTTTCGTGCACGGGCACCGTCGTGGTGCGTCGGTGCGCCAGATTGGATGAGTTAGCTTGCCTGTCTTATATCGGACGTTCGCCCAGATCGATCTCGCGCCGTTCCTCATGGCTGCGCCGGCCGGCTTCCAGCAACTGCATGACCGCGATCGCGTCGGCCAGCGGGATCGGATTCGGCGCGCCGGCCAGGATGGCGTCGCGCACCCCGCGGTAATATGCCTGGTAGGCGCCATTCTCGGTGGCGATCGGGGTCGTCGTCACCGCGCCCTTATCTTCCAGCGACAGCATGCCCGCATCCGGATCGATGCCCCAGGCATCGTCGTCGTCGCCCGGCAGGCTGCCGGTCTTCAGCGTGGCTTCCTGCGGATCCAGGTGCTGCTTGACGTAGCTGCCGCGCGTGCCGTACAGCGCCACGCGTGGACGCGGTGCGGCCGTCAGCATGCTGGCGGCGACGTCCACGCGCAGGCCGTCGGCATAGCGCAGGCGCGCCTGGATGCAGTCGTCGGCCTGGGTGCCCGGCCGCAGCGCCGCCAGGTCGGCCTGGATCGCCAGCGGCCAGCCGAAGTAATGCAGCGCTTCGTGCAGCATGTGCGGTCCGAGGTCCAGCCAGGTGCCGCCGCCCGCGGCCGCGGCTTCCTTCCAGCGCGGCAGCGGCTGCGGGCGGAAGCGGTCGAAGTGGATGGCGGCGTGGCGGATGGTCCCGAGCGTGCCGGCGGCCAGCAGCTTCTCCGCGGTAAGCGTGCTGCTGTCCCAGCGGCGGTTATGGAACACGCTCAGCAGCAGGCCACGTTCCTCCGCCATCGCGGCCAGGCGCAGGGCTTCGTCGACGGTCGCCGTGAACGGCTTGTCGACCACCACGTGCTTGCCGGCCTCCAGGGCCAGCGCCGCCAGTTCGAAGTGGGTCGGGTTGGGACTGGCGATGACCACCAGGTCGACCAGCTCGCTGATGGCCAGCGCACGCGGGTCGGCCAGCACCGCGACCGCGTCGCCCAGTGCGGCGTGCACCTTGTCCGGGCCGCTGCTGGCCACCGCCGTGATCTGCAGGCCCGGCGTGGCGCGCACCAGCGGTGCATGAAAAGTCTGGCCGGCCATGCCGAAACCGATGAGGCCTACCCGTAGCGTCTTGTCTTGCATGTTCTCTCCGTGTTTGACGATCGGCAGAGTGTAGCGCAGGGAGGCGTCAGCGGTAGTGGTGCAGGAAGTCGAGCAGCACGCGGGCAGCGATATCGGCGTCGTCCGCAGTCATGGTCTCGAGCGGGTTGTGGCTGATGCCGCCGTTGCCGCAGCGCGTGAACAGCATCGCGACTTCGGTCACGGCGACCATCGCCATGGCATCGTGGCCGGCGCCGGACAGCAGGTCGAAGCGCGGCAGGCCGGCGCGCTGCACGGCCTCGCCCAGCTGGTCCATCAAGCGTGGCGCGCACGGCGCGGCCGGCGCTTCCAGCAGCTTTTCCACTTTCAGGCCGATGCGGCGGCGCGCGCACACCGCTTCGATGCCGTCGAAGACGTCGCGCACGGCTGCCAGGCGTTCCTCGTCGCTGGCGGCGCGGATGTCGAGCGACAGGCGGCAGCGGCCCGGGATCACGTTGACGGAACCGTCCGGCACCGCCAGCTGGCCGACGGTGCCGACCAGCGCGCCGGCGCCGCTGCAGCGTCGTTCCACCAGCAGCACGACCTCGGCCGCGGCGGCGGCGGCATCGCGCCGCATCGACATCGGCGTGGTGCCGGCGTGGCTGGCCAGGCCTTCCAGCTCGAGCAGGTAGCGCGAGCTGCCGGCGATCGCCGTCACCACCCCCAGCGGCAAGCCTTTCTCCAGCAGCACCGGCCCCTGTTCGATATGGACTTCGACGTAGCCGAGCAGGGTGGACGGATCGCGTCCGATGGCGGGGATGGTGGTAGGGTCGTGGCCGGCCTGCTGCAATGCCGTGCGCATGCTGGTGCCGCCGCCGTCGAGCGTGTCGAGCAGCGCCAGGTCGAAGCGCCCGGCCACCGCGTTACTGCCCAGGAAAGTGGAGCGGAAGCGCACCCCTTCTTCCTCGGCAAAGGCGATCAGTTCGAGGTGGTAGGGCAGGCGCTCGCCGCGCGCATGCAGCTGCTTGACGATGGCCAGCGGCAGCAGGATGCCGAGGCGGCCGTCGTACTTGCCGCCGTTGCGCACGGTGTCGTAGTGGGAGCCGGTGATCAGCGTTTTGGCATCGGGATCGAGCGCCATGTAACGCCCGACCACGTTGCCGACCGCGTCGATGCCGGCCTCCATGCCGGCGTCGCGCATCCAGTCGGCCAGCCGCGCGGCGCTGCGCTGGTGGGCCGGCGTCATGTAGGCGCAAGTGAGGCCATCTTCGTCGTCACTGATGCTGCCCAGCTCTTCGGCCCATGCCATGATCGCGGGACCGAATGCGAGCTCGACCCCGAGCAGGCCGTTCAGGCGGATCTCGGCGATGCGGTGCACCTGGCGCAGCGCTTCCGCCATCTCGTCCGGCAGCCCGTTGCCCAGGCGCCGGCGGAAGGTGGCGATGATGGCCTGGCGCGTCAGGCCCTGGCCGGTGGGACCCTTCACCGCCAGGATGAAGGGGAAGCCGAAGCGGGCGTTGTAGGCGGCGTTCAGCTGGTGCAGCGCCGCGTATTCGTCCGGGCTGCAGCGGTCCAGGCCCGAGGCGGCCTGCTCGCCGGTCGATTCCGCGGTAAGTGCGCCCGCGATCGCGGCCTTGCCCGCCAGTTCGGGGTGGGCGCGCAGCAGCGACAGCTGCTCGTCCTCGCTGGCCAGCGCCACCGTGTCCTGCAGCGCCAGCTTGAGCGCGGCCAGGCTGGCGAACGGACGCCCGGCGGCGGCGCGTTCGGGAATCCAGGGCGAGTGTTCGTAGATGCCGTGCAGTTGCGCCACGAAGGCGGCGGTGTCGAGGCGGTTGAGATCCGAAAGAGTCGTCATGTTGGAGGTTCCGATGGCAGCATCCGATGATAGCCGGACCACGTTGTCTATTTATATGGCGACGATGATGCCGGCCATATCGCGCGCCGCATCATGCCTTGACCAGTGCCCGCGCGGCGGCGGTCACCTGGTCGCGCAGCCACTTGTGCTCGGGCGACTGGTGCATCCGCTGGTGCCACAGCTGGTAAAAGCGCATCGGCGGGAACTTGATCGGCACCGTGAAATTCTTCAGCGGCAGCGTGTTTTCATAGAAGCGGATGAACTGGCGCCCGGTGGTCAGCACCAGGTCGGTCTGGGTCAGCATGTACGGAATCAGCCCGAAGTAGGGCGATTCCACCGCCACCTTGCGCTGCAGGCCCTCGCGTTCGAGGAAGGCGTCGACCACGCCGTAGTAACCGGGCAGCATGGCGGACGGCGCCACGTGCGGCAGGCTGAGGTAATCCTCGAGCGTCATCGCATCGCTCGCGGTGCGGCGCGCGTAGGCGCTGTCGGCGCGCATGGTGCAGATGATCGGGTCTTCGAATAGCTTGGAGATGTGCAGGTGCGCCGGCGGCTCTTCCCAGTTGGCGATGACGAGGTCGATCTCGCCGTCGGACAGCATGCGCAGGTAGTCGTTGCCCGGTCCCAGATGGTGCAGCGTCACGCGGCTGTTGGGCGAGCCGCGCCGCAGCGCCGCCACCACGCCCGGCAGGAACTGGGTGTCGAGGTAGTCCGGCGCCGCGATGCGGAAGGTGCGCGCCGCTTCCTCGGGCATGAAGGGCGACTTCTTGATGAACAGGCTCTCGGTCTCGTCGAGGATGCGCTTGGCCGGCTTGAGCAGGCTCTCGCCGTGCTGGGTCGGCACCATGCCGCGCGCGCCGCGCACCAGCAGCGGATCGCCCGTCAATTCGCGCAGTTTGCGCAGCGACGCCGAGATCGAGGGCTGCGGCTGGTTCAGCTTGAGCGCCACGCGCGAGACGTTTTTTTCGACCAGCAGCAGGTAGAGGATGCGGATCAGGTGCAGGTCGAGATGCTGGGGCAGGCTGGACATCGGTTCAGTGAAATAAGGGGGTGTATGCCGCGGTATATGCGTGTGCGTATGTTGAATATACGGTATTTTTCATGTTGAATAAATGGAAAGCGGATTATTGTGTTGTGATTCGCTTGTTGTAACTTGCCTGTCGTGACTCGTTTAGGAATGCTCATGGATTACCTGCTGCCGTATGGCCTCGAATGGATGAACCTGCTGGTGCGATGGCTGCACATCATCACCGGCATTGCCTGGATCGGCGCTTCCTTCTACTTCGTCTGGCTCGACAACTCCTTGCGCCCGCCGGCGCCCGGCGGCGAGCTGGCCCGCAAAGGCGTGGCCGGCGAGCTGTGGGCGGTGCACGGCGGCGGCTTCTACAACCCGCAAAAATACATGGTCGCCCCAAGCGAACTGCCGGCCGAGCTGCACTGGTTCAAGTGGGAAGCGTATTCGACCTGGCTGTCCGGCTTTGCGCTGCTGACGATCGTGTACTACTTCAATGCGCAGGCGATGATGGTCGACCGCAGCGTGGCCGACCTATCGAGCTGGCAGGCGGTCGGCATCGGCCTGGGCAGCCTGGTGGTGGCCTGGGTGTTCTATGACCTGCTGTGCCGCTCCAAGCTCGGCAAGCACGACCTGGCCTTCGGCGCCGTGATCTTCGCCTTCCTGGTCGGCGCCACCTGGGTACTGACCCACTTCCTCAGCGGCCGCGCGGCCTATATCCACGTCGGCGCCATGATCGGCACCATCATGGTGGCCAACGTGGCGATGGTGATCATCCCTGGCCAGCGCAAGATGGTGAATGCGATGCGCGCCGGCCAGAAGCCGGATCCGGTCTACGGCATCCGCGGCAAGCAGCGCAGCGTCCACAACAACTATTTCACGCTGCCGGTGCTGTTCATCATGATCAGCAACCACTTCGCGATGACCTACCACCATGCGCACGCATGGGCCGTGCTGGGCATGATCATGCTGGCCGGCGTCTTCATCCGCCACTTCTTCAACCTGCGCCACAAGGGCCGCATCGAGTGGAAGTATCCGGCCATCGGCGTGCTGCTGCTGGCGGCGGTGGCGATCGCGATTGCGCCGCGGCCGGCGGCCGTATCGGCACCGGTATCGGCCCAGGCGGGCGCACTAAGCGCTGGCGCCGGCGCCCAGTTTGCGCAGGTGCAGGGCATCATCGCCCAGCGCTGCGTATCCTGCCATGCGGCGCATCCGACCCAGCCCGGCTTCGCGGCGGCGCCGGCCGGCGTCGCGCTCGACAACGCGCAGGGCATCAGCCAGAACGCGGCGCGCATCTACCAGCAGGCAGTGCAGCTGAAGGCGATGCCGCTGGCGAACATGACCAACATGACGGACGCCGAACGGGCCCAGGTCGCGGCCTGGTTCGAGGGCGGCGCCAAGACGAATTAAGACAACATGGAACAGACACGAAAACAGCTGCTGGCGTGGATCGACGCCCATTTCGACGAGCAGGTCGCCTTCTTGCAGGACATGATCCGCATCCCGACCGACACCCCGCCCGGCAACAACGCGCCGCATGCGGACATGGTGGCGGACAAGCTTGCGGCCTACGGCTGGCAAGCGGAGAAGCACGCGGTGCCGGTCGAGCGCGTGCGCGACTACGGCATGGAAAGCATCACCAACCTGATCGTGCGCCGCCCCTATGCCGCAGGCGGACCGACGCTGGCCCTGAACGCCCACGGCGACGTGGTGCCGCCGGGCGAGGGCTGGAGCAAGCCGCCGTACGGCGGCGTGGTCGAGGATGGCATGATCTACGGGCGCGCGGCGGCGGTGTCGAAGAGCGACTTCGCCACCTACATCTTCGCTGCGCGCGCGCTGGAGGCACTCGGGGTGCCCTTGACCGGCGCGCTCGAACTGCACTTCACCTACGACGAGGAATTCGGCGGCCTGCTCGGGCCCGGCTACTTGCTGGAGCAGGATCTGACGCAGCCCGACTTCGTGATCGCCGCCGGCTTCGCCTACGACATCGTCACCGCCCACAATGCCTGCCTGCAGCTGGAAATCACGGTGCACGGCAAGGCCGGCCATGGCGCGATGCCCGAGACCGCGGTCGACGCGCTGCAGGCCGCCACCCGCATCCTCAACGCGATCTACGGCGAGCTGCCCGAGCTCAAGAAGATCAAGTCGACCGTTCCCGGCATCGATTCGCCGACCATGCTGGTGGGCCGCATCGACGGCGGCACCAACACCAACGTCGTCCCCGGCAAGGTGGTGATGAAAATGGACCGGCGCATGATCCCGGAAGAGGACCCGGTGGCGGTGGAAGCCGGCGTGCGCACGCTGATCGAAGACGCGGTACGCGACCTGCCCGGCATCCGCCTCGAGGTCAAGCGCCTGCTGCTGTCGCAGGCGCTGCGACCCTTGCCGGGGTCCGGCCGGCTGGTGGAAAGCCTGCAGCGCAACGGCATGGACGTGATGGGCGAGGCGCCGCAGGCCAAGGGCACGCCGCTGTATGCCGATGCGCGCCTGTACGGCGAGCGCGGCATCCCGGCGGTGCTGTACGGCGCCGGACCGCGTACGGTGCCGGAATCGAACGCGAAGAAGGCGGACGAGAAGCTGGTGCTGGAAGATTTGCGCAAGGCGACCAAGGTGGTGGCCTTGACGCTGCTGGATTTCCTGGGCGGCGCGCCTCAGACCAGCGCATAACGCGCGCGATAGGGCTGGAAACCGACGCGGCGCTTGAAGTCGCGCAGGCCCGGTTTCGCCCCGAGGTAGGTGTCGTACATGAAGTAATCGGCTTCGCCTTCCTCGATCAGGCGGCACACGATCGTCGACAGCAGCAGGTACATGATGCCGTCCTGGTTCTTGTAGCCCATCAGCTCGTCGGTCGCGACGAAGTTGCCGTAGCGGCCCATGCTGCAGTAGGCCACCAGCTTGCCGGTGGCATCGAACACCCCGTGGCATTCGAAGTGGGACGGGTCGTCGTAGCCGGTCTTGATGGCCACGACGCTGTCGTCCATCGGCCGTCCCTGGCGCTCGCCGCTCGAGGTGTGGATCGCGTGGATCGCGTCGATATGCTGGTTGCGGTCGATGCGCCGCAGCGTGTAGCCGCGCGCCGTCGCCTTCTTGCTTTGCGGTCCGGCGTGGCCGCTGCGCTGGACCGTCGCCAGGTAGGCGGACGGCTGGCCCTTGAAGGCCTTCAGGTCGATCAGGGCGATGCCCATGGTCTTGTTGCCGATGACCTTGTAGCGCGCATGGCGCTGCGTGAACAGCGCATGCGCGCGGCGGATGCCGTCGGGATTGCGCTGCAGCTCGAAGCGCAGCGGGGCGACCGGCAGGCGCGCGAGTTCCCGTACCAGCCGGGCGCCATTCGCCAGTTTTGAAAACAGCGCGGGCATCGCCATGGTCTACCTCGTTCGCGTCGTGAAGGGGGGAGGGCGCCGGAGATCGAAACCGGGCAGCCTGACGATAACGCCGGTTACAGCAGAGAGCGTTGACGAGGCCTAAAGATGCGCCTATGCGTTACCACGAACGAGCCGGCCGGTGTCGACAGAAGCGCTGTTGTTTTGCTGGCTGAAAATCTGTGACAAAGCGAGGATTTTGCACCCCGCATTGATTGCTATTCTCCTGCCTCCATAAAACAGATGAGAAAAGACATCAGCATGACGCTTCTCCTTGCCGCCCTATTTGTCGCCCTGGTCCTGATCGCACTGACGCTTGCCCGCGCCAAGACAAGCGATCGCGCCGGAACCTACCGACAACACGCACTCATGACCGACAACGAGCTCGAATTCTTCGGCAGGCTGGTTGCGGCGCTGCCGGAGCATTACATCTTCCCGCAAGTGGCCATGTCGGCATTGCTGGAACCGTCGAGCAGCGACAAGAAAGTGGCGCACAGCGACCGCCTGCGCATTGCGCAGCAGCGTATCGACTATGTCGTGTGTAACAAGCGCTGCGAAGTAGTCGCCATCGTCGAATTGGATGACCGGACCCACTCCCGGGCAAAGGACAAGGTGCGCGATGAGCGGCTCGCAGGAGCCGGTATCAGGACCGTACGTTTTCAGGCGCGGCAAAAGCCGGCGGCCGATGCCATCCGGGCTGCCGTTTTGCCGGCACCAGCCCCGGCCGCAGCGCCGGCGCCGGCAATGCCGGTGGTTTGAGCGATGAGTTTGCACACGAACGAATCCGTTTACCGCGAGCGCCTGCTCGAGCATTTGCTGATCGGCGAATTATTGAAGCATTCATGGCTGCATCACGGTGCTGAGCTGGAGGTGTCGCAACCTGCAATCGACCGATCCGGTCATGACGTCGTGCTCGAAGCGAATGGCATTACCCGCCATGTGCAATTGAAAGCGTCTGCAACGGGTGCCAGCACGTCTGTCCAGAAGATACATATCGGACTCGTGAACAAGCCATCGGGATGTGTGATCTGGATGAGGTTCGATCCTGCCGATATGCGCCTGGGTCCATTTTTGCTGTTCTCAGGACAAGCTGGCGAACCGCTGCCCTCACTGGAAGGGTTCAAGGTAGCGAAGCATACGAAGGGAAATGCTGAAGGGATCAAGAAAGAGCGGCCGAATCTTCGTATCGTACCGCTCTCGAAATTCCGATCGATCAGCGGGATCCCCCAGCTGTACAACGCTCTATTCGGTAGCGCGCCTGGCGCCCCAATCAGCTAAAAATTAAGAAAATTTCCATACAGTAATATTGGTAGTCGCTAATTAACTACAATTTATTTGAGTAATTTGTTTGTGCTGGTACAATAGATTTATTGCAATAATTAGTGCCATGTATCAACGAACTTCAAGCTTGATGATGCATACCGTCGAGCTTCCAGCGGTCCGGACCGGACCGATACTCAATCCGCTGTATGTCCTTGAAAGAGCCTGTTCAATGTCCGTCAAACCTATCCTCCTGTCCCTGCTCACCCTAGCCGCGCTCAGCGCGAACGTTGCAAATGCGAACCTGATTACCAATGGCGACTTTGAAACCGTGACCAATGGTACTAACAAGCAGATGACAGCAGGTAGCAGCACCACGCTGACTTATCGCACCACCCTGACGGGCTGGAACAGTGCGCCGAGCAACACCGGCGACGGCGGTTATAACTTCGTTCTGAGCAGCCCGATCGCAGGTACTTCCACCTCGATCAAGCAATTGAAGAACTACACCGCATCGGCCAATGGCGGCAATGTGTTCGCTTCCGATGCCCAATACGGTCCCGGCCAGCTGTCGCAGACCATCAACGATTTGTCGGTGGGTACGTCCTACCTGCTGACCTTCGACTATGCGGTGGGCCAGCAGGCCGGTTTCAGCGGCGCCAACCTGAACAACTACTGGCAGGTGAGTTTCGGCAATACCACGCTGAATACCGCATCCCTGACGATCGCGGATAGCGAGTTCAGCGGCTGGAAAACCGCGAGCATGGCCTTCACGGCCACCAGCGCCAGTCAAATGCTGAGCTTCCTGGCGAAGGGCGGCAGCGCCGGCGCGCCACCCTTCCTGCTGCTGGATGGCGTGTCGATGAATGCCAATGCCAATACCAGTGCCGTGCCCGAGCCATCGACCCTCAGCCTGCTGTTGGGCGGCATCGGCCTGGCCGGCTTCCTGGCACGCCGCCGCCGCAACCACAAGTCCTGAACCTGCGTGGAGTCCGGCCGTCCCGGCGGCCGTAACGATGCATGAACCTTCCCTTGCATGAATTTGCGGCGGCCGCACTGCGCCTTGCTGTCTGGCTTGTGCTGCTGACCCTGCTGTTCGTTCCGCTGGAACGTTGGTTCGGCGCCCGGCACGCACCCCGGCCGCGCCCCGAATCTCGCCGCCAACTGCGCCACGACCTGGTCTACTACGTGATCAGCAGCCTGGTACCGGTCGTGGTGCTGAGCGTGCCGGCGGCCCTGCTGGCCGTAGCCGCCGCCCACGTGGTGCCGGCCGCGCTGCACACGGCGGTAGCCGGTTTGCCGGTCGCAGCGCGGATTGCGCTGGCTTTCGTGATTGGTGAAATCGGTTTTTACTGGGGTCATCGCCTGAGCCACGAAATTCCCTGGCTGTGGCGTTTTCATGCGCTGCATCACAGCACGGAACACATGCATTTCCTGGCGAATACGCGCACCCACCCGGTGGATATGGTCATCACCAGGCTGTTCGGCCTGGTGCCGCTGTACCTGCTGGGGCTGGCTGGTCCCAGCGTTGCCGGCAGCGCCGCCCCGGCGCTGCTGCTGGTCGTCGGCCAGCTGTGGGGCTTCTTCATTCACGCGAATGTGCGCTGGCGCCTGGGACCGCTGGAATGGCTCGTCACGACGCCGGCATTCCACCACTGGCACCATACCAGGGACGGGCAAATCAACCGCAACTACGCATCCACGCTGCCGGTCCTGGACCGCCTGTTCGGCAGCCACTACCTGCCGCGTCATTGGCCGGACGCGTACGGCACCGATACACCGCTGGCCGCCACGGTCCTGAGCCAGTTGCTCGACCCGCTGGCGCCGCCCAGGAAATCCTGAGCGCCGCTGGCGGGGCTGCGGCTTACGGCTTCAGCGTCCGCTCGAACAGCTGGTAAATCCTGCGGTACTCGTCGTACCAGCTTTCCGGCTGCACGAACGAATGCCGCTCCAGCGGATACGGCGCCAGCTCCCAGTGATCCTTTTTCAGCTCGATCAGGCGCTGCGACATGCGCACCGAATCCTGGAACAGCACGTTGTCGTCGACCATGCCGTGCGCGATCAGGAGGTTGCCCTTCAGGTTCTGCGCATACTCGATCGGCGACGACACTTTATAAGCTTCCGGATCGACGTCCGGCGTATTCAGGATATTGGCGGTGTAGTCGTGGTTGTAGCTGGTCCAGTCGGACACCGGACGCAGGGCGGCGCCGGACTTGAACACGTCCGGGGCGCGCAGCATGGCCATGAAGGTCATGAAGCCGCCGTAGCTGCCGCCGTAGATGCCGACGTTGTGCGGGTCGCCCTGCTGGTTGGCGACCATCCAGTTGACGCCGTCCAGGTAGTCGTCGAGTTCCGGGTGGCCCATCTGGCGGTAGATCGCGTTGCGCCACTTGGCGCCGTAGCCTTTCGAGGCGCGGTAGTCCATGTCCAGCACCACGTAGCCTTTCTGCACCAGCAGGTTGTTGAACATCTGCTCGCGGAAATAGACCGAGTAGCGGTGCGACACGTTCTGCAGGTAGCCGGCGCCGTGCACGAACATCACGACCGGGTAGGTCTTGCCCGGCTCGAGCTGGGCGGGACGGTACAGCTTGGCCCAGACCGGGTCGGCGCCGTGGGTCGACGGCACCGCCACGAACTGCGGCTGGATCCATTCGCGCGCCTTGAAGTCCACGCTGCGGGTGTCGGTCAGCTTGACGGCCGTGCCGCCCCCCGCCGGCAGGGTAGCGATCTGCGGCGGCAGGTAGGGTGCGGAGTAGTGCACCAGCAGCTGGCGCTGGTCGGGCGACAGGCGGAAGTCTTCGACGCCGCCGTCCAGGTGGCTGACTTCGCGCGTGCTGCCGTCGCGCGCCGTGACCGCGCACACTTCATACGCGACCGGCGTCGCGCGGTTGCACATCATCCAGGCGGTCTGGCCATCGGCCGACCAGGCCACGTCCGACGCTTCCCATTTGCCCTCCGTGAGCGCACGCACGCGGCCGCCGGCGTCGCGCGTGTACAGGTGGGAGTAGCCGCTTTCCTCGGACAGGTACCACAGCGTGCTGCTATCCGGCAGCCAGCCGAATTCGTTGTTGTCGTAGTTGACCCAGGCGTCGTCGGTCAGGCGATGCACCGGTTGCAGGGCGGCGCGCGGCAGGTCGACGGTGGCGATCCAGCGGTCCTTGTTGTCGACCGCGCGCAGCATTACGGCGAGATTGGCGCCGTTCGGGCTCCATACCACGGCGTCGCCGCTGAAGCCGATCGTGACCGGGCGCTTGCCTTTCAAAGGATCGAGCTTCTGGGCGGCGCGCAGCGCGGCCAGCGGGTCGGTCGCGATGCCGGGCAGGACGTCCAGCGACAGGTCCTTGACCTCGCGCGTGGCCAGGTCGACCAGTTTCAGGCCCTGGCCGCGCGGACTGTTGCGGCCGACGCGGGTGCGCTCGTCGGCGAATTCCTCGTAACCGCTTTCGGTCACGTATTTCGGCATCTTGCCGACCCGGCCTTTGTCCGCGTCTTTCGGCCCGGTCACCACCAGCAGCCAGCGGCCGTCCGGGGACAGGTGGCTGTTCAGGATCGACAGCTTGTCGCCCAGGTAGACCGGAGCCGGTGCGCGGGTCGGATCGGCACGGCGCTCTTCCTCGGTGCGGGCGCGGGCGGCGTCGCGCTCGTCCTTCTGGCGTTTCAGGGTGGCGATCAGGCGCAGCTGCATGTCGCGCAGCGCGTCAGGATCCTGCACGTTCGGATCCTTGGCCGCGCGCACCGAAGCCAGCGGCACCTGCAGGCGTTCGGCGCGGTCCCAGCCGAACCAGTCGTCGCCGATGCGGAACTGGATGCTGCGCTCGTCCTTCGCGTACTGCACGGCGTCGATTTGGGTGCCGTTGGCGCGCCGGATCTGGACCAGTGCGCCGCTCTTCAGGTCGCGCTCGAACAAATCGCCGTTGCGCAGCATGATCGCGTGCGTGCGCTTCTGGTCGTAGATGACGGTTGCGCTGTCCAGCTTGCCGAGCTCGGCGTCGTCCACCTTGCGGTTGCGGCCGGTCTTGCCGGCATCGGCGGTCCAGGTGTCGCGCAGCTGGGCGCCGTCGCGCTTCTGCTTATAGAAGACCTGTTTGCCGTCCCAGCGCCACCAGGCGGTTTCGACGGCGGGGCCGATCCAGTCCGGGTTGGCCATGGCCTGGTCGAGGGTGATGGGGGTGGAGGCTGCGGCCGGCAGGGCGGCAAGGATGGTAACGAGTGCGGTAACGGCGTGAAGTCGCGTCATGGGTCGGCGGTGAACAAGAATGCTTTCTTGAACAGAAATTGCAAAAATGCATTCTAGCTTAGCCGATTCGGATACTGGGGGAATTCACGCCCCAGAAACGACGACGCCCGGACAATTCCGGGCGCGGGAGAATTCAATGCACGGCTGCGCAGGCAGCCGCGGGATTTACAGGTTGTGCAGGTGCGGGTACTCGGCGGTCCACAGTTCCGACGGGGTGGTCGGCGACGGGTTGCGGATGAACATGGCGATGCGGGTGGCGATGGCCAGGGCGGAGATGGAAACGGTGACGATTTCGATGATGGTCATGGTATATATCCTCGGTGTATAGGGTGGGGCGGTCTTATTTCGAAACGATGTTGCGCTTCACGGCTTTGCGGGCGAAGGCGCCGCTGGCCGGGTGAGCGACATCGTGGGCGAACCAGCCGCCGTGGGCGGTGTACAGTTCGATCGCGAAGCCGCGGATGGTGCCGAGGATGTCGGCGAATTGGTGGCGCAGACCTTTGCTCTGCGCCTGGGTGATGGTTGCGGTGTTCATTGACTTCTCCGTGGATTTCCTGTGTTGTTGCGGTGCAGTATAGGGAAACTCTCGTTATAAATGAACTTTTAGTTTGTGATGTTCGCCATATGTAATGTGAATATATTCTTCAAGGCAATTATTGTTTGTTCTTAGCTGAGACATGCCGGCCCTGAATATCTGCTGAGTTCGCCTGAATTCCGTGTTTAACCTCTGGCCCGGAACTTGCATATCTCAATGGCATGAAACCGCCATCCCAGCGCACCCTGCGTATCGTCGTCGTCAATACCGTGCCGGAACGCGGCGCGGGCAGTCAGGCAGCCGACGCCCAGGCGCACCGTAACACCGCGCTGCGCATTGGCCTGCTCGAGTCCGGCTACGACATCGTGGCCTCGCTGCCGGCCGATATCTTCCTGCCCGAGCGGATCGCCCAGATCCAGCCGGACATGATCATCATCGACAGCGAATCCGACGCGCGCGACGTGCTCGAGCACATCGTGATCGCCACCCGCGACGAGCCGCGCCCGATCGTCCTGTTTACCGACCACCAGACGCCGACCAGCGTCGATGCGGCGCTGGCCGCGGGCGTGTCCGCGTATATCGTCGACGGCCTGCATGCCGAGCGGGTGAAGCCGGTGCTGGACGTGGCGCTGGCGCGTTTCAGGCGCGAGCAGAAGCTGCTCGACGAACTCTCCGACACCCGCCGCCAGCTGGCCGAGCGCAAGTTGATCGAGCGTGCCAAGGGCGTGCTGATGGCAAAGAACCGGCTGACCGAGGAACAAGCCTACCAGCGGCTGCGCACCATGGCGATGAACAAGAAGCTGAAGCTGGCCGAGATCGCGCAGCGGGTGCTGGATGTTGAGGATTTGTTGTGACTGCGTGATGAGTGTGAATGCTATTTATTCAGGTACAAGCAGCACGTCGCCCCTGCGCAGGCAGGGGCCCAAGTTCAGCGTGCATCGCCGACACGCGTGAAACTTAGGCCCCTGCCTTCGCAGGGGCGACGTTTACGAGGCGCAGGGCGACGCTCGTGCTTTGCAGGCACGACTTACTATATATAAGGAAGTTTCATGACAGCCGCATTCGTAGCCGGATCCGACCGACCGGAAAAGACCGTCATCAAGGTCGGCTTCATGCCGCTGACCGATTGCGCGTCGCTGGTGATGGCGTCGGTGCTCGGGCTCGACGAGAAATACGGCATCCGGCTGGTGCTGAGCCGCGAGCACTCCTGGTCCGGCATGCGCGACCGCCTCGTCAAAGGGGAGCTGGATGCCGCCCACGTGCTGTATGGCCTGCTGTACGGCGTCGAGATGGGCATCGGCTGCGCCGCCACGCCGATGGCGGTGCTGATGAATTTGTCGCGCAACGGCCAGGCGATCACGCTGTCCAAGGCACTGGCGCAGCAGGGCGTGACGAGCCTGGAAGCGCTGGCGACCCTGGTACGCAAGGGCAACCGGCGCTTCACCTTCGCCCACACTTTCCCGACCGGGAACCACGCGATGTTCCTGTCCTACTGGCTGGCCGCCGGCGGCATCGACCCGCTGCGCGATGTCCAGCTGGTGACGGTGCCGCCTGCCCAGATGGCATCCAACCTGGCGGCCGGGCACATGGACGGCTTTTGCGCCGGCGAGCCATGGAGCGGCGGCGCCGTGCGCGACGGCAGCGGCTTCACGGTCTGCACCAGCCAGGACGTCTGGCCCGACCATCCGGGCAAGGCGCTCGGCACCAGCGCCGCCTTTGCCGACGCCAATCCGCACGCCTGCCGCTCGCTGATCGCGGCGGTGCTGGAAGCGGGGCGCTGGATCGACGAATCCGACGAGCACCGCTTCGCCGCGGCCGAAGTCCTGTCCAGCCCTGCCTATATCGGCGCCAGCCTGCGCGACATTGCTGCGCGCCTGCAGGGAGAGTACGACAATGGCCTGGGCCGCCACTGGAGCGACCCCGATCCGCTGCAATTCCACGCCGGCGGCGAAGCCAATTTCCCCTACCTGTCGGACGGCATGTGGTTCCTGACCCAGCACCGGCGCTGGGGCCTGCTGCGCGACGACCCGGATTACCAGGCCGTCGCCGGCCGCGTGAACCGGGTCGGCCTGTACCGCGAAGCCGCGCTGCTGGCCGGCGTCCCGGCACCGTCCAACCTGCTGCGCAGCGCGGTGCTCATGGACGGCAAGGTGTGGAACGGCCGCGATCCGCGTAACTACGCCGCTTCCTTCGCCATTCACAAACGAACAACTGTCAATACGTAATGGTGCGCTTTGAGGTAACGCAAGCGCCCCATGTTGGGGCGTTGTGCACCGCAGCGAAGCGCGGCCAGGGTGCGCCATCCTGGACGCCAGAGTGAAGGACCATCTGGCACGCGTCTTGCAAACATTCCGGTAAAGGATCAACGGCGATCCCATACAAGCCGGTCCAACGAAGGACCGGCACACAGGACAACGGCGTCCGCTGCACCCGAAAAACATGACTCATGTTCGTCGGCCACGCAGCGGGCGCCTTTTTGTTTTTGAACGGAACCCAAGCGAGGAACCTGACATGGCCGGCAAAGCAAACAGCATCAAGCTATTTTCCTTCAACACACCACAGATGCGCGCATTCCACATGAGCTGGGTCGCGTTCTTCATCTGCTTCTTCGCCTGGTTCGCCTGCGCGCCGCTCATGCCCGTCATCAAGGGCGAGTTCCACCTGTCCGTTGGCCAGATCGCCGATATCAACATCGCCGCCGTCGCCATCACGATCCTGGTGCGCCTGCTGGTCGGCCCGCTGTGCGACCGCTTCGGTCCGCGCAAGACCTACACCGGCCTGCTGGCGCTGGGTGCGATCCCGGTGCTGGGCGTGGCCGCGGCGCAGAGCTACGAAAGCTTCCTGCTGTTCCGCCTCGGGATCGGCGCGGTCGGCGCCAGCTTCGTGATCACCCAGTACCACACCTCGGTGATGTTCAGCCCGCGGGTGGTCGGCACCGCCAACGCGGCGTCGGCCGGCTGGGGCAACAGCGGCGGCGGCGCGGCGCAAGCCCTGATGCCGCTGCTGATGGGCGCCGTGATCATGCTGGGGGTCAGCGAAACCATGGGCTGGCGCGTGGCGCTGGTGGTGCCCGGCATCGCGATGCTGGTGACCGCCGTCGCCTACTGGAAGCTGACCCAGGATTGCCCGGAAGGTAACTTCAAGGAACTGCGCGCCGCCGGCGTGCCGTTCGAATCGAACAGCAAGGGCGGCTGGGCCAGCTTCAAGCAAGCCTGCGGCAACTACCGGGCGTGGCTGCTGTTCGTGACCTACGGCGCCTGTTTTGGCATCGAACTGTTCATCCACAACACCGCCGCCGTCTATTACGTCGACCACTTCGGCCTGTCCCTGAAGGCGGCCGGCATGGCCGCCGGCAGCTTCGGCCTGCTGGCGCTGTTTGCCCGTGCCCTCGGCGGCTGGCTGTCCGACAAGGCCGCCGCCCGCGGCGACCTGAACAGCCGCGTCAACCTGCTGTTCATCCTGATGATCGGCGAGGGCCTGGGCCTGCTGTGGTTCTCGCACACCACCAGCGTCGCGCTGGCCATTACCGCCATGCTCGCCTTCGGCCTGTGCACACACATGGCTTGCGGCGCCACCTATGCACTGGTGCCGTTCGTGAGCCGCAAGGCGCTGGGCGGCGTGGCCGGCATCGTCGGCGCCGGCGGCAACGTCGGTGCGGTGCTGGCCGGCTTCCTGATGAAAGGTACCGGCGACGTGCGCCAGACCCTGTTCATCCTGGGCGGCGCGGTGCTGGTGTCGGCCGTGTGCGCAATCGGCGTGCGCTTCAAGTCCGCAGCGCTGGACAACGCAGCTGCAGCTGCAGCCTGAGACTCTTTGGTAAGGAATCGCATCATGAAACTCATCGTCATCGGCCACGGCATGGTCGGCCACAAGTTCCTGGAAACCCTGCTGGCCGAGAATGCCGCACATGCGGCGCAAGGGTTCGACGTCACCGTCCTGTGCGAAGAACCGCGCCACGCCTACGACCGCGTGCACCTGTCCGAATTCTTTGCCGGCAAATCGGCCGACGAGCTGTCGCTGGTGGCGCCGGGCTTCTTCGAGAGCCGCACCAACGTCACCATGAAGCTGAACGCCAAGGCGGCGTCGGTGGACCGCGCCGCGCATACGGTCACCCTGGCCGACGGCGAAGTCCTCGCCTACGACAAGCTGGTGTTCGCGACCGGTTCCTATCCCTTCGTGCCGCCGGTCCCGGGCAAGGACAGGAAGGATTGCTTCGTCTACCGCACCATCGAAGACCTGGAAGGGATGCTCGAATGCGGATCGCGCGCCAAGTCCGGCGTGGTGATCGGCGGCGGCCTGCTCGGCCTGGAATGCGCCAAAGCGCTGCGCGACATGAAGCTGGCCACCAACGTGGTCGAATTCGCGCCGCGCCTGATGGCGGTGCAGGTCGACGACCTGGGCGGACGCATGCTGCGTAACAAGATCGAAGAACTGGGCGTGACCGTGCATACGCACAAGAGCACCCTGCGTATCGTCGACGGCGAAACGGCCACCCACCGCATGGAGTTCGCCGACGGCAGCTTCCTGGAAACCGACATGATCGTGTTCTCGGCCGGTATCCGCCCGCGCGACGAACTGGCGCGCGCCTGCGGCCTGGAAATCGGTCCGCGCGGCGGCATCGCCATCGACGATGCCTGCCTCACCTCGGATGCCGATATCTACGCGATCGGCGAGTGCGCGGCCTGGAACGGCCAGACCTTCGGCCTGGTCGCGCCGGGCTACGACATGGCGCGCACGGTGGCCAGATCGCTGCTGGGCCAGACGGGGACCTTCAGCGGCGCCGACATGAGCACCAAGCTGAAACTGATGGGCGTGGACGTGGCCTCGATCGGCGACGCCCACGGCGCCACGCCGGGCAGCCGCAGCTTCCAGTACACCGACGAGCGCCGCCAGGTCTACAAGAAGATCGTGGTGTCGGACTGCGGCAAGCGCCTGCTGGGCGCGGTGCTGATCGGCGACGCCAGTGAATACGGCAGCCTGCTGCAGACGGTATTAAACAGCATCGCCCTGCCGGAAGCGCCGGAATTCCTGATCCTGCCGCAGGCGCTGGGCGGCGCGCGCCCGGCCATCGGCGTCGACGCGCTGCCGGCCAGCGCGCAGGTGTGCTCGTGCAACGACGTCAGCAAGGGTGCCGTTGAAGCGGCGGTACAGGGCGGCGCCTGCGACATCGGCGCCATCAAGGCCTGCACCAGCGCCGGCACCTCGTGCGGCGGCTGCGTGCCGCTGGTCACGCAGATCATGAAGGCCGAGATGCAAAAGCAGGGCATGGCCGTCAACAACCACGTGTGCGAACACTTCGCCTACTCGCGCCAGGAACTGCTCCACCTGATCCGCGTCGGCAGCATCAAGACCTTCGGCGAGCTGCTGCACAAGCACGGCAAGGGCCTGGGCTGCGACGTCTGCAAGCCGGTCGCCGCCAGCATCCTGGCCTCGACCTGGAACGACTTCGTGCTGAAGCCCGAGCACGCCAGCCTGCAGGATTCGAACGACTACTTCCTCGGCAACATCCAGAAGGATGGCACCTACTCGGTGGTGCCGCGCATGACGGGCGGCGAGGTAACCCCCGACGGCCTGATCGCGGTGGGCCAGGTCGCGAAAAAATACGGCCTGTACACCAAGATCACCGGCGGCCAGCGTGTCGACCTGTTCGGCGCCCGCGTCGACCAGCTGCCGGCGATCTGGGAAGAGCTGATCGCGGCCGGCTTCGAGTCCGGCCACGCCTACGGCAAGTCGCTGCGCACGGTGAAGTCCTGCGTCGGCTCGACCTGGTGCCGCTACGGCGTGGGCGACAGCGTCGCCTTCGCGATCGCGCTGGAAAACCGCTACAAGGGCTTGCGCGCGCCGCACAAGATCAAGTTCGGCGTCTCGGGCTGCACCCGCGAATGCGCCGAAGCGCAGGGCAAGGACGTCGGCCTGATCGCGACGGACAAGGGCTGGAACCTGTACGTGTGCGGCAACAGCGGCATGAAGCCGCGCCACGCCGAGCTGCTGGCGTCCGACCTCGACCAGGAAACGGTGGTCAAGCTGGTCGACCGCTTCCTGATGTTCTACGTGCGTACCGCCGACCGCCTGCAGCGTACCAGCACCTGGCGCATGAACCTGGAAGGCGGCCTGGATTACCTGAAAAGCGTGGTGCTGGACGACAAGCTGGGCATCGCGGCCGAGCTGGAAGCCGAGATGCAGAACGTGGTCGACACCTATCGCGACGAGTGGAAGAACGCGATCGAGGACCCGACGGTGCGCGAGCGCTTCCGCACGTTCGTGAACAGCGACGCCGTCGACGACAACGTGGTCTTCATGCCGGAACGCGGCCAGATCCGGCCGGCCACCCCCGAAGAACGCAAGCAGCGCATCATCCCGATTGCCGTCCGCAGCGCCTGACCCCACGAAGGAGCCCCCATCATGCACCGTGATCTGCAAGCAAATCAACAGCAGTGGAACGCCATCTGCCCCCTCGACCGTATCGTGCCCGACACCGGCGTATGCGCGCTGCTGAACGGGCGCCAGGTGGCCGTGTTCCGCGTCGGGAACGAGTCGCCGAGCCTGTTCGCGATCGACAACTACGACCCGAATTCGCAGGCCGCGGTGCTGTCGCGCGGCCTGGTCGGCAGTATCGGCGAGCGCATCGTGGTTGCCTCGCCCATCTATAAACAGCACTTCGACCTGCGCACCGGCGAATGCCTGGAAGCGCCGCATAACTCGGTGGTCAGCTACCCGGTGCGGGTCGAGGATGGCAAGGTGTGGGTCGGCCTATGAATGCCGCGGCGCGTCCGGGCCTGGTCGTGATCGGCAACGGCATGGCCGGCATGCGCACGGTCGAGGAATTGCTGAAGCTCGACCCGGCCATGTACCGCATCACCGTGTTCGGCGCCGAGCCGCACGGTAACTACAACCGGATACTGCTGTCGCCGGTGCTGGCCGGCGACAAGAGCGTCGACGACATCATGCTGCACACGCGCGACTGGTATGCGGCCAACGACGTCACCCTGCACGCGGGCGACCCGGTGGTGCGCATCGACCGCAAGCGGCGCGTGGTGCATGCGCAGTCCGGGCTGGCGGTGCCGTACGACCGCCTGCTGATCGCGACCGGCTCGAAACCCTTCATCGTGCCGGTGCCGGGCCATGCGCTGCCGGGCGTGATCGGCTTCCGTGACATCCAGGACGTCGATACGATGCTGGCGGCGGCACAGCGCGGCGGCCGGGCGGTGGTGATCGGCGGCGGCCTGCTCGGGCTGGAAGCGGCCAATGGCCTGCTGCGCCAGGGCATGGAGGTCAGCGTGGTCCACGTGACCGGCAGCCTGATGAACCAGCAGCTCGATCCGCCCGCGGCCGACCTGCTGCGCGCGGCGCTGGAACGCAAAGGGCTGCGCATCCTGCTGAATCGCCAGACCGCCGAGATCTTTGGCGACGGCCGTGTGCAAGGCATGCGTTTCGCCGACGGCGAGGAGATCGCCGCCGACCTGGTGGTGATGGCCGCCGGCGTGCGTCCGAACGTCGAACTGGCCAAGGCGGCCGGCCTGCACGTCGAGCGCGCCATCGTGGTCGACGACACCCTGCAGACCTACGATCCGCGCGTGTACGCGGTGGGCGAATGCGTGCAGCACCGCCGTGCCACCTTCGGCCTGGTGGCGCCGATCTGGGACCAGGCGCGCGTGTGCGCGGCCCACCTGGCAGGCAGCGGCCACCGCCGCTACGTGCAGCAGGCCACCGCCACCAAGCTGAAGGTGACCGGGGTTGACCTGTACTCGGCCGGCGACATCGTCGGGCTGGAAGGCAGCGAAGACCTGGTGCTGCGCGACCGCCGCGGCGGCGTCTACAAGCGCCTGGTGGTGACCGGCAACCGGCTCACCGGCGTGGTGCTCTACGGGGACGTCGCCGACGGACCCTGGTATTTCGACCTGATCCAGAAGCGGACGAACATCGCATCGTTCCGCGACCAGTTGTTGTTTGGGCAGGCGCACGCCGGTGACCCCGCTGCGCACGCTGCCTGACGAAGGAGTTGTCCATGAAGCTGTCCGCCATTCCGACCACCGTCAACACCACCTGTCCGTATTGCGGCGTAGGCTGCGGCGTCAAGGCGCAGGTGAGCCAGGACGGCACCCTTGCCATCGCCGGCGACGAAGCGCATCCTGCCAGCCAGGGCCGCCTGTGCGTAAAGGGTGCGGCGCTGGGCGAGACCGTCAGCCTGCAGGGCCGCCTGCTGGCGCCGATGCTGCGTGAACAAGGGGGCGCGCTGCGCGAAGCATCCTGGGACGAAGCGCTCGGCCGGGTCGCCGACGGTTTCGCCCGCATCGTCGCCGAGCACGGGCCGGACGCCGTGGCGCTGTATGTCTCGGGCCAGCTGCTGACCGAGGATTACTACGTCGCCAACAAGTTCATGAAGGGCTTCATCGGCAGCGCCAACATCGACACCAATTCGCGCCTGTGCATGTCGGCCGCGGTGGCCGGCCACAAGCGCGCCTTCGGCGAAGACCTGGTGCCGGGCTGCTACGAAGACTTCGAGCTGGCCGACCTGGTCGTGCTGGTCGGCTCCAACGCGGCCTGGTGCCACCCGACGCTGTACCAGCGCATCGTGCGCGCCAAGGAAGCGCGGCCCGGCATGAAGATCGTCGTGATCGACCCGCGCCGCACCGCCACCTGCGACATCGCCGACCTGCACCTGCCGGTCAAGCCGGGCACCGACGTCTGGCTGTTCAACGGCCTGCTGGCCTACCTGGCGCAGCAAAAGCTGGTCGACACCGCCTTCGTGAACGCGCACACCGCCGGCCTGGCTGACGCGCTGGACGCGGCCGGGCAGGGCGGCAACCTGCTGGAGGTGGCGAAGACCTGCCGCATCGATCCGCAGCAGCTGCTCGCCTTTTACGAACTGTTCGGCCGTACCGAAAAGACGGTCACCGCCTTCACCATGGGCGTGAACCAGTCGACCAGCGGCGCCGACAAGGTCAACAGCATCATCAACTGCCACCTGGCCACCGGTCGCATCGGCCGCCCCGGCACGGGACCGTTCTCGCTGACCGGCCAGCCGAACGCGATGGGCGGACGCGAAGTGGGCGGCCTGGCCAACATGCTGGCTGCGCACATGGAACTGGACGACCCCGGCCAGCGCGCACTGCTGCAGGACTTCTGGCAGTCGCCGCGCATGGCCGACAAGCCGGGTTTGAAGGCGGTCGACCTGTTCCGCGCGATCGAGGACGGCAAGATCAAGGCGGTGTGGATCATGGCCACCAATCCGCTGGTGAGCCTGCCCGACGCCGACCAGGCGCGCCGCGCGCTGGCCAAGTGCGAGCTGGTGGTGGCATCCGATATCGTGGCCGGCACCGATACCAACGGCGCGGCCCACGTGCTGCTGCCGGCGCTGGGCTGGGGCGAGAAGGACGGCACCGTCACCAATTCCGAGCGCTGCATTTCGCGCCAGCGCAGCTTCCTGGCGGTGCCCGCGGGTGCGTCCGGCCCGGCGCGGCCCGACTGGCAGATCATCGCCGCGGTGGCGCAGCGCATGGGTTTTTCGGGCTTCGACTACGACGGACCGCACGCGATCTTCGACGAGCATGCGCGCCTGAGCGCCCATCAAAACGACAGCGGCGGCCAGCGCCGCCGCGCCTTCGACATCGGGGGCCTGGCCGGCATGAGCCGCGCCGCCTACGACAGCCTGGCGCCGGTGCAGTGGCCGGTGCCGGCCGCCGGCGCCTCCACCACGCGCCTGTTCGGCGACAAGCGCTTCGCCCATGCGGACGGGCGCGCGCGCTTCGTGGCCACCGTCCCGCGCGCGCCCGCGCATGCGCCCGACGCCGAGTACCCGATGGTGCTGAACACCGGCCGCGTGCGCGACCAGTGGCACACCATGACGCGCACCGGCCGCTCGCCCAGGCTGGCCGGCCACGTCCCGGAACCCTTCATCGACATGCACCCGCAGGATGCGCTGCTGTGCGGCGTGAAGGCGGGCGAACTGGCGCGCGTGGCCAGCAACTGGGGTGCCGTGGTAGCGCGCGTCCAGCACGGCGGCGGCATCGCGCGCGGCAGCGTGTTCATGCCGATCCACTGGAGCGGCCAGACGGCATCCGATGCGCGCGTCGGCACGGTGGTCAATCCGGCGGTCGATCCGGTCTCGGGCGAGCCCGAATTCAAGCACACGCCGGTGCGCATCGAACCGTTCGGCGTGAACTGGTACGGCTTCATCCTCAGCCGCGTCGAGCTGCCGCTGCTGGAGGCGGCGCACTGGACCCGCATCCAGGGCGCGGACTTCATCCGCTACGAACTGGCCGGACGCACGCCGGTACGCGATGCCACCGCCTGGGGCCGCGCGCTGCTTGGCGTCGATGCGCAGGACGAGGACGCCGACTGGATCGACGTCGAAGACCGCAGCGGCGGCATGTACCGCGCCGTGCACCTGGTCGACGAGCGCATCCAGTCCTGCCTGTTCGTTTCGACACGCCAGGACCTGCCGGCACGCGCCTGGCTGGCCGAGATGTTCGGCAAGCCGAAGCTGGCACCGCTCGAGCGCCTCAACCTGCTGTCCGGCCGTGCGAAAGAACAGGGCGTGGACCCGGGTCCGATCGTGTGCTCGTGCTTCGGCGTGGGACGCAAGACGATCGAGATCGCGATCCGCAAGGATGGCTTGACGGCCGCGTCGCAGGTGACGGCCTGCGTCAAGGCGGGCGGCAACTGCGGCTCGTGTGTGCCGGAGATCCGGGCGCTGCTGGCCGAGGCCAGGGTGCCGGCATAGTCGTCGTCCCCGCCTGCGCGGGGACGACGTTCCGGAACGGTCACATCGGCGTGGCAGGGCCGGGATCTTCGCAGTCATGCGGGTAGTGCTGCGCCAACGGAAACGGCGGCAGCCAGGCTTCGCGGCGGACGGTCCAGTTTTCGTAGGTCGGCATGAACTGGTCGGGTGCATCGAGGGAACCCAGGTGGACCTCGATTTCACCGTCGCTGCGGCCGAAGACGGGGGAGCCGCAGCGCGGGCAGAAAAAGCGGTTGGCATAAGCGCGGGTGGCGCCGCTGATCGTCACCGCATCCTCGGGGAAGATCGCCGCCGCATAGAATAGCGCGCCGTGGTGCTTGCGGCAATCCAGGCAGTGGCACAGGCCGACGCGGTTGGGGTGTCCCGTGGCCGTGATGCGGACGTCGCCGCACAGGCAGCCGCCGCGCACTTGCTGGCTAAATGTTTCCATGGTCGTCTCCTCGGAGCGGGTGATCGGCTGGGATGAGTAAAATAGTAGCGACGATCGGCTGGTCGCGGCGCTGCCGTGAGAATCCGCGCATATCGGGCCTCTCGATTTTTGATAAGCTCGGCAACTGCTCCCTGTTTGGGTTTTGCCTATCGTGCGTTTGTGTTCTCTTTCCACCTTGTCCGTGTTGCTGGTGCTGTCGCTGCAGGGGCGGGGAGCCGTCGCGGTCTGCCTCGACCCCGCGACGTTGGTATCGGGCCATGTGATCCCGCTCGACGAGGAGCTGCGCCGGGCCGATGCGATCGTGGTCGGGCGCGTGTTGTCGGCGCGGGCACTGCGCGAGGATCCGGCGGATCCCGACGGCGTGACTGCCGATGACCTGACGATCGAGGTGCTCGCCAGCCTGAAAGGCCAGCTGGCAGGGGAAATCGTGATCCGCAACGAGAATACGTCGGCGCGCTATCCGATGGCGGTCGGCGAGGAACATCTCCTGTTCATATCGCGCGGCGGCGGCAGCTTATCGGTCGACAGCTGTGGCAATTCGGCGCGCATGCCGGCCGGGAAAAAGCTGGTGCGAGAGATTCGATTGACATTGAAGAAGCTGAAATAGGTTCGACCATGCCCGGGAGCGGTGAGCGACATCATGCTGTTTGAATCCGCGACCTTCGATACGCATTTTGAAGAACCCGTGTCCTGGTCGGACCATGTTTTTCGTTACTGCGAATTTTCGAATATCAGTACCGAGGGTGGCGAAGTCGATTCGGTCTTCATCGGATGCCGGATCGAGAATTGCGAATGGTACTGGGGGCTGTTCAACCTTGCACAGTTCGTGAACGTGACATTCAAAGACTGCGTATTTCGCGGCACTGGATTTTCCGGCAGTAAGTTCATCGAGTGTGCATTCATCGATTGCCGGTTCATCAAGGACAATCTCAATACCAATTGTTATTTCGACGGTAATGCCTGGTATGGATGCGCCCAAAGCAACTGCCCGGGCCTGGAACACGAATTCCACGACAAGCCCTGAACGGCGGCGACATCAAACCGCCACCGCATCCCCTGCACGCGCATAGCGCGCCGGCGGCATCCCGACGTGGCGCGCAAAGGCCACGCTGAAGGTGCTGGCCGAACTGTAGCCGACGCGCGCCGCCACCTCGGCGATGCCGCCGGCGCCGCGGCGTAACAGGTCCTTGGCCAGTGCCATGCGCCAGGCCAGCAGGTATTCCATCGGCGCCGTGCCCACGGCGCGGCTGAAGCGCTCGAAAAAGCTCGAGCGCGACAGGGCCGCTTCCCTGGCCAGGTCGGCCACCGTCCAGTTGTGCGCGGGCGCTTCGTGCATGCGGCGCAATGTGGCCGCCAGACGGACATCGGCCAGGCCGCGCAGCAATCCCGGCGCATCTTGAGAACCTTTGTCTGCCCCGCTGGCGGCGCCGGCGCGCAGGGCTTCGATGAACAGCACTTCCAGCAGGCGCGCCAGGACCACGTCGCGCGCCGGCCGCTGCGCACGCGACTCGTCGCGCACCAGCTGGACCAGCGTCGCCAGGCGCCCTTCGCCGCGCACGTGCAGCAGTTGCGGCAGCAGCGACACCAGCAGTGCGGCGTCGGGCGAACCGAATTCGCAATGGCCGACGACGAAGCGGACATCCGGCGCGCCCTCGCGGTCGCCGAGCCGGAATGCGCCCGGTGCCGTCGCCAACGGCGGCGCGTCGCTGTCGTCCGGCGCCGGCGGTTCCAGGCTGGTGGTGGCGAAATCCCGGGCTGCCGGCACCAGCACGAAGTCGCCCGCTTCCAGCGTGACCGGTGCCTGGCCGTCGACCAGAAGGCGGCAGGCGCCATCCAGCATGGCGCAGTAGAAGGGCTGGCCGAGGTCCGAACGGCGCACGCGCCACTGGCCGGCGCCTTCGACGATCTTCGAGTGCGGCGTACTGGGCTGGAGCAGCGTCACCATCTCGGCGAGCGGATCGATCATGTTCGGACTCCTGCAAAAGAATATCGGACTTCTGATTGTAGCAAGTCCGCCTTGGCGGCGGTATCGTCCTGTCTCCACTGATGACAAGGAGTTCATTATGCAAACCGTCCTGATTACCGGCTGCTCGTCCGGCTTCGGCCTCGAGACCGCCCGCCTGTTCCTCGAACGCGGCTGGCAGGTCGTCGCCACCATGCGCACGCCGCGCGACGGCATCCTGCCGCCGTCCGGGCAGCTGCGCATGCTGCCGCTCGACGTGACCGATGCTGCCAGCATCCGCGCCGCCGTGCAGGCTGCGGGGCCGATCGACGTGCTGGTGAATAACGCCGGCTTCGGCGCGATGAGCGTGTTCGAAGCGCTGTCGATGGACAGCGCGCGCGATTTGTTCGAGACCAACACCCTCGGCACGATGGCAATGACCCAGGCCGTGCTGCCGCAGTTCCGCGAGCGCGGGCAGGGCGTGATCGTGAACGTGACATCGATCGTCACGGCGCGCCCGTTCCCGCTGATTTCCGCATACGCCGCCAGTAAGGCGGCGGTCGACATGTTCAGCGCCTCGCTGGCGCTGGAACTCGAACCGTTCGGCGTGCGCGTAAAACTCGTGCAGCCGGGGCGCTCGCCGACCACCCGCTTCGGCGCCAACGCACAGGCGCGCACGCTGGGCGGCATCCCGGACGCCTACGCCGGCTTCGCCCGGCAGGTGTTCGCCGGCATGCAAGGGGACGCGCCGGTGACCCATGCGCCGGACGTGGCGCAAGCGGTGTGGCGCGCGGCCACCGATCCATCGTGCCCGCTGCGGCTTGCCGCGGGTGCCGACGCGGTGGCGCTGGCCGGCTCAGACTGAGGCGGGCGGTGTGATCCCGAACGCTTGCGGCACCGCCACCCGCATGATGTCGATGAAGCGGCGCAGGCGCGCCGGATAGAAGCGCGCCGGCGGGTAGACCAGGTGGATCGGCAGCGGCGCGGCCTGCCACTCGGGCGCCAGCTGCACCAGGCGGCCGCTCTCCAGTTCCTCGCGCAGCGCCCAGGTCGAGGCCACCGCGGCGCCCACGCCCAGCAGCGCCGCATTGCGCAGCGCATATAGGTTGTCGGTGTAGAGGCGCGGCTGGATGCGCATGCGTACGGTCTCGCCAGTGCCGGCGTGGGCCAGGTCGACCTCGTCGCGGTAGAAATTGCTGGCCGCGATCCAGGGCAGGCGCGCCAGGTCGTCCGGGTGCGCGGGCATCGCGGCAGGCCCTCCGGCGCCGTCGAGCAGGGCAGGGGCGCCGACCACGATGCGCGGCACCGCGCCCAGCGGGATCGCCACCACCGAGGTGTCGGTCAGGGCGCCGACCTGGATCGCGCAGTCGATGCCCTCGGCGATGAAGTCGGGCGTGCGGTCGTGCAGGGTCCAGTCGACCGTCATCTTCGGATAGCGCGCCAGGTACTCGGCCAGCGGCGCCACCAGCTGCTGCTGGCCGAAGGCGTGCGGCGCGATCACGCGCAGGGTGCCGACCGGCTCGTCGCCGGCGCCGCGGATCTCGCTTTCGAACTCCTGCCAGCCGAGGATCAGGGCCTTGGCGCGTTCGTAGCAGCGGATGCCGTCGTCGGTCAGCGTCATCGCATGGGTGGAACGCTGCAGCAGGCGCACGCCCAGCGATTTTTCGAGCGTCTTCAGGCGCCGGCTGATGGTGGGCTGCGTGGTCTCCAGCAGGCGTGCGGCGGCCGACAGGCTGCCGGCATCCACTATGCGAACAAAAGTTTCCACGAGCATCATACGGTCGGCGGTAGAAATGCCGGGAGTTTGGTCGATATTCATACGTCTATCGTATAACAGTTCGACGTGCGCGGCAGCTACCGTGATACTTTTAGTCTTTGCATAATGCGCTTCATCGTTGTTCCACTTCCGGGAGCGCACCATGAGCACCACATCCATGACCAAGAACATTACCCAGGCCGCGCCCGCGCAGGCCACGCTGTCGACTTCGTTGACTTTCCTGCTGGCCGCCGGCACCGGCCTCACCGTCGCCGCCCTCTATTACAGCCAGCCGACGCTGGGCGTGCTGGCCGGCGACCTGCATGCGACGGCGCGCAACGTCGGCTGGATCCCGACCCTGACCCAGCTCGGGTACGCCGTCGGCCTGCTGTTGCTGGCACCGCTGGGCGACCGCTACGACCGCCGCAACATCATCGTCATCAAGGCGCTGATCCTGAGCGCGGCGCTACTGCTGACCGGCTTCGCGCCGACGCTGGGCGTGCTGCTGGCGGCCAGCCTGGCGATCGGCCTGTTCGCCACCGTGGCCCAGGACATCGTGCCGGCCGCCGCGACGCTGGCGCCGCCCGAGCACCGCGGCAAGGCGGTTGGCACGGTGATGACCGGCCTGTTGATGGGCATCCTGCTGTCGCGCGTGGTGAGCGGCTTCGTTGCCGAGCACTTCGGCTGGCGCACGGTGTTCATGGCCGCGGCTGTCAGCGTGCTGCTGCTGGCAGGCGTGATGGCCAAGGGCTTGCCGCACTTCGCACCGACCACCACGCAATCCTACCCGGCGCTGCTGCAATCGCTGGCCAGCCTGTGGCGCGCGCATCGCAAGCTGCGCCTGGCCGCGCTGGCCCAGGGACTGCTGGCGCTCGGCTTCTCGGCATTCTGGTCGACGCTGGCCGTGATGCTGCACGACGCCCCGTTCCACCTGGGCTCGGCCGTCGCCGGCTCCTTCGGCCTGGCCGGCGCCGTCGGCGCGCTGGCGGCGCCGTTCGCCGGCCGGCTGGCGGACCGCCGCGGCGCCGAATGGGTGACGCGCATCGCCGCTACCATCACGGTGGTCTCGTTTGCGGCGATGCTGGCGATGCCGCTGCTGTCGACCGGGGCGCAACTGGCGCTGCTGGCGCTGGCCACGGTCGGCTTCGACCTGGGCGTGCAAGCCAGTTTGATTTCGCACCAGAGCATCATCTACGGGATTGCACCGGAAGCGCGCAGCCGTTTGAATGCGCTGCTGATGACCAGCGTGTTCATCGGCATGGCGGCCGGTGGCTTCCTCGGGGCGCAGGCGTTGGCCGGTTGGGGCTGGATGGGCGTGGTGGGCGTGGCGATCGTGGCGAGCGGTGGGGCGTTGCTGGTGCGGATGCGGGCTGCTGCGGCCACGGACTGATCAGAGGCCACGGATGCCAAACGTCGCTGAACCTTCCAGGCGATGCTCAAGCCTGGATGTCGATGATCTGGTAGCCAAGTCCCTGGAGCAGGCGCAAGGATAGGGCGCCTTCGTCTGCCTGGCTTGAGACGACCGAGGAAGGTCGTGGTAACAACGCGTCTCTTACCGCCAGCGCGGCAGCGGCCTTGTCCGGTTCGCGTTCGAACTGCCGCTTCAGCGTTCCATGGCCACCTTCCGGCGTTTGGTA
>Ga0308168_1000500_pt1 | contig 47040 bp, 34 predicted proteins | sample PhyCR2_FD_202133 | JGI IMG/M metagenome (GOLD analysis project Ga0308168, IMG submission 202133) | Phyllosphere microbial communities from UC Gill Tract Community Farm, Albany, California, United States - DLSLRC.R2 | ecosystem: Host-associated > Plants > Phyllosphere > Unclassified | place: USA...
ACGTTTTCCAGCTGGTTGGGGTCGACCAGCGCATTCCACAGCCGCGGCGGCATCGCGAAGCGGATGTCGATGGCGTCGCCGGCGGCGCGGTGCAGCAGGGTGTCCATGCGTTCGATCATCTGGGCCAAATTGACCACGCTCGGGTGCAGCGGCTGGCGGCGCGCGAAGGCCAGCAGCTGCGCGGTCAGTTTCTTGCCGTGTTCCACCGCATCCATGATGCTGACCAGGCGCTTGCGCGAAGCTTCCTCGTTGCGCAGCATCAGCTGGACGTTGGCGCTGACGATGTGCAGGATATTGTTGAAGTCGTGCGCCACGCCCCCGGTCAGCTTGCCCACTGCTTCCAGCTTCTGCGAACGCAGCAGCGCGCCGCGCGCTTCCTCGAGGCGCTGCGCGGCTTCCTTGCGCGGCCGGATGTCGCGCACGAAGGCGGTCACGCCATAGCCGCCGGGGCCCGCCAGCGGCGTGATCGCGATCTCCACCGGAATTTCGTGCCCGTGGCGGTCGACCGCGACCACCTCGGTCGGGCCGGACAGCATGCCGCAGTCGCCGTCCAGCGCGAAGCGCGCCAGGCAGGCACGTTCCTGTTCACGCCGCGCCGCCGGCACCAGCAGTTCGATCGCGTCGCGGCCCAGCACCTCGTCCTCGTGCCAGCCGAACAGCTTGCAGGCGCGCGCATTCCAGTCGGTGATGCGGCCTTGCGGGTCGATCGCGACAAAGGCATCGTAGGCGGTTTGCAGGATCAGGCGGATGCGCTGGCGGTCGGCATCGATGCGGTCGCGCGAGGCGCGCAGTTCCAGCGTCATGCCGCCGGCCAGCTGCAGGGCGCGCCGGCGTTCGCTCGCCAGCAGCCAAATCACGAGGCTGAGCAGGAGGCCGAGGCCGGTGCCGGTGAGGGCGATCGCCAGCGTGGTGCTCCGTCCGAGTTTGGCCTCGAAGCCGGGCGAGGAAGCGATCGCCATGGTCCACGGCCGGCCGGCATTGTCCAGCACCGCCTGGTAGCTGTAGCGCGGGCGGTGTCCCTCAGGGCGCGCCTGGTCCGCCGGCGCGGGCGAGCGGTACAGCAGCGCGGTGGCGGACGGCTGGCCGTCGTAGAGGGCGACCTCGAGGTCGCCGCCATGTTCGCCGCCCAGGCCCGCCATCAGGTCGTTCATGCGGAAGGGCGCGAACACCCAGCCGGCGATGGCCGCGCGCCGCTCGGCCGGGGTGGCATGCGGCAGGCCGCGGCGGTACACCGGCAGGTACATCAGGAAGCCGGACTGCTCTGCATGGCCGCCTTCCTGCACCAGGGTGACCTTGCCGGTGGCGGCGGCGCGGCCGCTGTCGCGCGCCGCCGCCATCGCGGCGCGGCGCACCGGTTCGCTGTACATGTCGTAGCCGAAGGCGCGCCGGTTGCGCTCGCTGAAGGGTTCGATGTGGGTGATCGCGGTGGTCAGTTCGCGTGTGCCGGCGGGGCGGATGGCGTAGTCATGGAAGCCTTCGGCGCGCACGGCGGCGACGTGGGCGTCGAGCCCGGTGCGCGGCACGATGGACGCGACCCCGAGCGCTTCGATGCCGGGAAAGCGCTCGTTCAGGCGCAGCAGCCCGTGATACTCGGCGAAGTCGGCCCGGCTCAGGTCGACCGAACCGCGCAGGAAACCGCCGGCGCCGCGCAATACCTGCTCGTACACGGCCATGCGGCGCTCGAGGTCGCGCTGCAGGTCGCGCGCGCGGTAGTGAAAGGTGCTTTCGAGTTCGCTATCGGCGGCGCGCCGCGCGTTTTCGGCCACCATCCAGGTGACCACCAGCGATGCCAGGAACACCAGCGCCGCCAGCAGCAGCGGACGCGTGGCCGGGGTGCGAGGCACCGCGGTGGGAGCGGCAGCGGAAGCCGAGGCGGAGGCGTGGCGGGAATCGGAAGGCGGCATGTAGTCGGTGCGCAGGTTTCAGACCATGGCTTTCAGTGCGCAGAGTGCAATAAGCAGAATTCAATACGCAGATGTCAAACCACGACGAAGGCGGGTCATCAGGCCCGTTGCCGGCAGGGTAAAGACGCCGCATGACCAGCATACGCATCTATTGTAGTGGCAGGCGCACAAAAGACTTGAGATTTACGGCGGATAGTTTCCCCAGCTACAATCGGCATCCATTCCCGAGCGCTGCCATGATGTCCGCTTATTTTCATCCGATCGAGGCCGCATGAGCCTGCTGCGCCGCCTCCAGTGGACTGCCGCCGCCATCCTGCTGGGCCTGCTGCTCTGGGGCGCGCTGGCGCCGCTGCGCTATCCCACGCGCGAACTGGCCGTCGATTTTCCGCAGCGCGACGCCGCCATGCCGGCGCATACGCCGTTACCAGTGCCTGCGCGCCTGCACCTGACCCTTGGCGTGCGCGACGTCCTGCTGCTGCGCAATCGCGACCGCGCGCCGCACGTGTTCGGCCAGGTCCTGGTGCTGCCCGGCCGCGAATTCCGCCTGCCCTTCGAGCAGGCCGGCGTGTTTCCCTTCGCCTGCGACCTGGCGCCCGGGGCGCGCGTGCTGGTGCGGGTGCTGGAACAGCCGGATCCGGGCTGGCGGCGCCTGCGCTGGCGTTTGCAGGTGCTGCTGGACGCGCTGCGCACGCTGCCGCTGCAGGGGCCGGAAGACTGATTTCCGGGCGGCGCGCGGGCGGCGCAATCGTGCTCCGTCCGGCGCGGCGAATCTGTCATGATGCGCGCATGGCGACGATCTCCCTTCCCTTGTTCCCGCTCAGTACGGTCCTGTTTCCGGACGGCGTGCTGCCGCTGCAGATTTTCGAGGTGCGCTATCTCGACATGATCAGCCATTGCCTGACCGAGGACGAACCGTTCGGCGTGGTGCTGCTGACCCAGGGCCAGGAAGTGCGCAGTCCGGAAGGGATGGAACGCTTCGCCGCCACCGGCACGCTGGCCTCGGTGCAGGACACCACGGCGTCCACGCCCGGGCTGTTGCAGGTGGTGTGCCGCGGCGGCGCGCGCTTCCAGGTGCTCGACACCGAGCGCCGCGCCAATGGCTTGTGGATGGCCGAGGCAGCGCTGGTCGAAGAAGACCTTCTGGTGCGCATCCCGTCCGACCTGAAGGGCGCGGCCGATGCGCTCGACCGCGTGCTGGCCTCGCTGCACGACGTGCCGCAAAGCCGCTGGCCGGTGCAGCCGCCGTTCCGCCTCGACGATTGCGGCTGGGTGGCCAACCGCTGGTGCGAACTGCTGCCCCTGCCGAACGCGCAGAAGCAGAACATGCTGATGCTGGACAATCCGATGATCCGGCTGGAGCTGCTGCATGACGTGCTGGATGAGCACGGGTTGATTACGTCCTGAACGCTGCGTGCAGGCAGGCGTTACCTCACCTGATTATGCTTCGACGCTGACGCCTGCCGTCGACGCGCTCGACGCATCGCTGCCGCCATTCTCGGCATACGCCTTGAGCCTGTGCAGCGCCTGCGCCAGTTCACGCACCGGGTCTTTTTCCGGCGGCTTGCCGGCGCCGGCCGCCGCCGCGCTGTCGGTGCTGTTGCCGTTCTTGTCGATCTCGCCGCTGGCCAGCTTCTTGTCGTAGGCCGCCTGCTCGGCGTCGCTGACGGTGCCGTCGCCGTCGGTGTCGGCCGCCGCCACATAGTCAGTGCTGTCGGTGCTGTCGGCGCTTTCGGCGCTTTCGGTGGCGCCGGCGCCACCGCCGCCGCGCGGGCCGCCCGCGCCGTGCATCCCGCCCTGAGGCGGCGTGCCGCCCTGCACGCGCGAAGCGTCGAACTGGGCGTTGAGCTGGTCGGACAGCCTGGTCATGGCGTCGGTGAGTTCGCTCTTGCTGACCTTGCCGTCGCTGTCGCCGTCGACCGCGCTGAACATGTCGTCGAGCGCGCTGCTGTCGCTGCTCTCGGTGTCGCCGGTGGCCGACAGGGCGCTGGCCAGGTCGGACTTCTCGATGTAACCCTGGTTCTTGGTGTCGAGCTTGGAAAAGACCGCGTCGGCCCACTTCGATACGCCGCCACTGCCGCTACTGCTGCTGCCGATGCTTGCAACCATGATGCTGTCCTCGTTTCTGTTTCGTTACGTCAATTATCGGACGACACGACCTGAAATGAACGGCAGCCAATGTAAAGCCGGGTAAAGCAATGTAAAGCGGAGTGCAGGCAAAATTATGCTTAAATAATGGCTAGCCATTGCGCGAAACAGAGGATTCCATATACAGGGGTGGCGATTTCGGGTAACCTTGAGCGCGGTTTAGACTCTCAACGTCCGCGTCTACGTCCCCAGCCGCCGCAGCCTGACCCGTCATCCCGGTCGCCGCGAGCGCGTCTTGTCACCCCGGTTTTCCCGCGTTGGCCATGCCAGGGCCGCATCCCGGCCGTAGAACGCAACGATTTACTGCCCGAAAGAACACATGTCTGAAACACCGACCACCACTGATGCCGGCGCGCCCGCCGTGCGTTTCGCCGACTTCGGCCTGGCGCCCGAGATCGCGCGCGCACTGTCGGACCAGGGCTACGAGCACCCGACCCCGATCCAGGCCAAGGCCATCCCCATCGTGCTGCAGGGCCGCGACGTCATGGGCGCCGCCCAGACCGGCACCGGCAAGACCGCCAGCTTCTCGCTGCCCATCATCCAGCTGCTGCTGCCGCATGCGAACACCAGCATGTCGCCGGCGCGCCACGCGGTGCGCGCGCTGGTCCTGACCCCGACGCGCGAACTGGCGATCCAGGTCGCCGAGAACGTCAAGGCCTACGCCCAGCACACCCCGCTGCGTTCCACCGTCGTTTTCGGCGGCATGGACATGAAGCCCCAGACCGAAGTCCTGCGCCGCGGCGTCGAGATCGTGATCGCCACCCCCGGCCGCCTGCTCGACCACGTGGAACAGAAGAACATCAGCCTGGGCCAGGTGCAGATGCTGGTGATGGACGAAGCCGATCGCATGCTCGACATGGGCTTCCTGCCGGACCTGCAGCGCATCATCAACCTGCTGCCGAAACAGCGCCAGAACCTGATGTTCTCGGCCACCTTCTCGCCCGAGATCAAGAAGCTGGCCTCCAGCTTCCTGACCGACCCGGTGACGATCGAAGTCGCGCGCAGCAATGCCACCAATACCGCCATCACCCAGATCCTGTACAAGGTCGAGGAAGCGCAGAAACCGGACGTGGTGCTGCACCTGATCCGTTCGCGCGACCTGAAGCAGGTGCTGGTGTTCTCGAACACCAAGATCGGCGCCTCGCGCCTGTCGCGCACCCTGGAGCAGGCCGGCATCAAGGCGTCGGCGATCCACGGCGACAAGACCCAGCAGGAGCGCATCGCCGCCCTGGACGCCTTCAAGAACGGCGACATCGACGTGCTGGTGGCGACCGACGTCGCCGCGCGCGGCCTCGACATCACCGACTTGCCGTGCGTGATCAACTACGATCTGCCCTACAACGCCGAGGATTACGTGCACCGCATCGGCCGCACCGGCCGCGCCGGCGCCACCGGCGATGCGCTGTCGGTGTTCTCGGACAAGGATGAGCGCCTGCTGGTCGACATCGAAAAGCTGATCAAGCAGACCATCACGCGCGGCGAACTGACCGGCTATGCGCAGCCATCGCCGCGCGGACGCGCCGGTACCGGTGCTGGTGCAGGCGAGGGTGGCCGCGACAACGAACGCTACGGCGACCGTCGTCCGCCGCGCCGCGACGGCGAGGCTGCCCGCGGCGAACGCAGCAGCACTGAACGCAGCAGCAGCGACCGTGGCGACCGCGGTGGCGAGCGCGGCGGCCGTGGTTTCGTACCGCGCCGCGAAAAGATCGATCCGTGGTTCCTCAAGCCCTACGAGCCGGCCGCCACGCCGCGCCGTGAGCCGGAACCGGCGCAATCCGCCGGCCAGGCCAAGCCGAAGCAGAAGCTGGCGGCGCTGCTGGGCGGCTTGCCGAAGCAGTAATCGATTGGGCGTAATAAATAATCAAATGAGCGCCCGAGGGCGCTCATTTGATTTGCAGACCTGATGCCAACACCTGATGGGCTCAGGCGGCGCTCTTCAGCGTCATCTGCACCTGTTCCAGCAGCGTCTCGTGGCGGTAGGGCTTGGCCAGGATCTTCAGATCGGTCGAGCGGCCGCGGTCCGGCAAGTCATCCATGTAGCCGGTGGTAACCAATGCCGGCAGTTGCGGGCGCAGCTTGCGCACCCGGTCGATCAGTTCCAGCCCATTCATCCCGCCCGGCATGATCACGTCGGTGAACAGCATGCTGACCTGGACACCGTCTTCGAGCATGGCCAGCGCCTGTTCGCCGCTGGCCGCCGACAGCACCCGGTAACCGGCGATGCCGAGCACCGTCACCGCCAGCTCGCGCACATCGTCGTTGTCTTCCACCACCAGCACACCCGGCCTGGCATCGGCGGCGGCGCCATCCTCCTGCAACCGCGCGCCACCGCCGTGGCGCGCGGTCGCTTCGTTATCGGCTGCATTGTCGGCCACCGGGAAGATCATCTTCACCGTGGTGCCCTTGCCGGCTTCGCTCTCGATCTCCAGCTTGCCGTGCGACTGCTGCACGAAGCCGTGCACCATCGCCAGCCCCAGTCCTGTGCCCGGGCCCTTGGTCGTGAAGAAGGGCTCGGTGGCGCGCTTGAGCACTTCGGGCGGCATGCCGACGCCCTTGTCGATCACGCACAGGTCGACATAGGTGCCGGGCGGCAGATTGTGCTGGCGGACGCGTTCCTCGTCGCGCACCACCGAGGTCCCGATCGACACCTCGCCGCCTTCGGGCAGCGCGTCGCGCGCATTGATCAGCACGTTCAGCAGGGCCATCTCGAGATGGGTCGGGTCGAGCATGCAGGCCGGCAGGCCGGGGCGCAGGTCGAGGCGCAGGTCGATCTTGTCGCCCAGGGTGCGCACCAGCATCTCCGAGAACTCGACCACCAGCGAATTGATGTTGAGCCGCTTTGGTTCGAGGCGCTGCTTGCGCGCGAAGGTCAGCAATTGCTGGGTGAGCTTGGCGGCGCGCATTGCGGCGCGCTGGGCACGCACCAGCGCCTCGCGCACCGTGTCCGGCTGGTCCAGGCTGTTCAGGCCGACTTCGAGGTTGCCGTTGATGACTTGCAGCAGATTATTGAAATCGTGGGCCATGCCGGCCGTCAGCTGGCCGATGGCTTCCATCTTCTGCGCCTGCAACGAGGCATCCTGCGAGCTGCGGCGCTCGGTGATGTCCATCTGGGAGGCGAAGAAATACAAGAGCTGGCCTTCGGCATCGAAGACCGGGCCGAGGAAGAGGGCGTTCCAGAAGGTCGAGCCGTCGGCCTTGTAGTTCAGGATGTCGACCGAGACCGGGCGCTGCTCGGCGATGGCCTTGCGCACCTCGTCGACGGTGCGGCGGTCGGTGCCGGGACCCTGCAGCATGCGGCAGTTGCGCCCCAGGACCTGCTCTTCCTTGTACTGGGTCAGGTCGAAGAAGGCGCCGTTGGCAAACACGATCGGGTTGTCGGGCTGGCGCGGATCGGTGACCACCATCGGCATCCGCGTCATCTCGACCGCGGCGAAGAAGACGTTGCCGCGGTCCTGCAAGCCTTCGCGGCTGATGTAGCTGGCCTGCCAGTGCTTGACCCCGGGTGCGCCCAGGGGGCTGTAGGCATTGCCTTCGACTTCGCCGGAGGCGGGCACGCCCGCGCTCTGGCCGCCCTGGCCATCGAGTGGTTTTTCCAGTCCTTCTTCCTTGTTGCTGCCCGTTGCCATGGGTATCCTCTAGAGTCAGTTCGCGCCGGAAACCAGGCCGTGGATCGTCCTGCCGTCAAGCTATTGACAATAATTCTAGAGAGGGGAAAGGACAAGCACCGTTAAGGAGCGCACAGAGGCGCGGGAATTGACCGGGGCCTGCAGCGGCCCCGGTCAGGACAGCATCATCCGAACAGGATACCCATCAGTTCGGCGGCGTTGCCTGCCCAGGTGCGCGCCGGGATGCCGCTGGAGGCCGGTGCCTGGCCGGCCGCGTGCCGTGGCAGCCATGCCTGGACGGCGGCGGCCAGGGCGGCGCCGTCGCCGCTGAAGTAGCTGGCGTGCTCGCCGGCGACCTCGCGGAACACCGGCAGGTCGCGCACCAGCAACGGGATGCCGTGGCGCGCGGCCTCGATCAGCGGCAGGCCGAAGCCTTCGCCTTCGCTGGCCACCAGCAGGCAGCTGCTGGCGGCATAGATCCGGTCCAGGTACTCGTCGCTGGCGCCATGCAGCACGAACAGGCGGCGTCCCAGTTCCGGGTGGCCGCGCAGGCGTGCCATCAGCGCCGGGATGGTGCGGCGCTGGCTGTCCGGCAAGGCTTTCCAGCCTTCGGCGCCGACTATCGCCAGGCGCAGGTCGAGGCCTTGCGCCCACAGCCGCTCGAAGGCATCCAGCGCCTGGCCGTGGCCCTTGCGCGGCTCGATGGTGCCGACCATGGCGAAGGTGGGCGCGGCGCCGAGGGCGGCCAGCACGGTTTCGGCGTCCGCCGGCAAGCCGGTGCTCGGGCGCGACGCGCCGATGTCGGCGCCGTGATGCAGAACTGCAAAGGAGGGCAGGGCGTTGCCGGTACCGGCCGTGCTTGCGGCGGCCAGCCAGGCGCGGGTTTCCTCGGCCACGGCGGCGCTGATGCAGACCAGGCAGTCGGCTTCCTTGCCGACGCTGCGCAGCCAGTCGGCGAATTCGCGCTCGGCGCCGGGCGGGAAGCAGTGCGGCTGCAGCACCGGCAGGATGTCGTGCACCATGAAGCAGATGCGCACGCCGGCACTGCGCCAGCGCGCATACAGGCCCTCGCGCGCGGCCTCGCTCACGGCGCGCGGGAACACGTCGGGGCTGTAGAACACGTCGCCGTCGGCGACCTGTACTTCGTCGTCGTGCACGCCGTTGCCGATGGTGCCCATCAAATCGTGCAGGTAGCGGCGCGCGTAGCGGTAGCGCCAGCGGCCGCCTTCCTGGCTGAGGTAGACCGGCAGCACCTGGCGCTCCCTGGTCTGCAGGCGCAGCAATGCGAGCAGCTGGGCGCGCACCACGCGCTGGATGCCGGTCTTGAGGTCTTCGCGCACCATTGCCGACACGTCCACCAGCAGCTGGGACGCGACCCGCTCGGTGGCCAGGCTGGCATGATGGCGGTCGTGGATCACCGCATCCATCAGCTGCAGGGCGCTCTGGCGCCAGGTCAGCCAGGGCATGCCGCTGGACGCCGGTGCGGTGCCGGCCGCATGCAGCGCCAGCCAGGCCTCGATGGCGGCGGCCAGGTCGGCCGCTTCCTTGCCCTCGAAATAGAAGGCGTGGTCGCCGGCCACTTCGCGGAACACCGGGATGCCGCGCGCGATGATCGGCAAGCCTTTCTGGGCTGCCTCGATCAGCGGCAGGCCGAAGCCTTCGCCCTCGGAGGCGGCCAGCAGCGCCGAGCTGTGCTCGTACAGCTGCACCAGCATCTCGTCGGAGACGCCGTTGAACCAGAACAGGTGGCGTTCGCGCTCAGGGTGGGACGCCAGGCGCTCGGCCAGCGCATCCACCAGCCAGCCGTTCTTGCCGACGATGACCAGGTTGACGGCGACCCCCCTGGCCCACAGCAGCTCGCAGGCGGCCAGCGCCTGGGCTTGCCCCTTGCGCGGCTCCAGCGTGCCCACCATCAGCAGCGTCGGCGTGGCGCGCAGCGCCTGCAGGGTGTGGGCGGCATTCTCTGGCAGGCCGCGCGTGGGCGCGCTGGCGTCGATGTCGGCGCCCAAGTGGAAATGGGCCAGCTTGAGCGGCAGCAGGCGCCGGCTGGGACGCTGCGCCAGCCACTCGGCCAGCTCGTCCGCCACCGCACGCGAGATCGTCACGATGCCATCGGCCACCAGGGCGATGGTGTCGATGAAATCGCCATAGTATTTCTCGGTACCGAAGGGGAAGCAGTCGGGACGCAGCATCGGCAGCAGGTCGTAGACCGTGAACCAGATCTTCACGCCGCGGCTGCGCAGCGCCTGCAGGTAGGGCTGGTTCTGGGTAGTGTTGTTGGTGGCCAGATCCAGGCCCAGGAAAATGTCGCCGGCACGCGCCTCCATCGGCGCATCCTCGAGCGCCAGCGGGGCCACGTCCAGCATGGTGCAGGTGAAGCGGCGCGCATAGCGGTAGCTGCGGTTGCCGCCTTCGCTGTACACCGGTTCGATGCGGTAGCCGGGCGGCGGTTCCTTGATCAGCGCCAGCAGGATGCTGCGCACCACGCGCTGGATGCCGGTCTTGAAATCGGCCAGCACCAGTGCCGAGATGTCCACCAGCAGCTGGCGCGGCGCGGCCGGCAAGGCGTTCGCCGCCATCATGCCCGCGGTCTCGATCAGCGCCGCTTCGTCGGGCGGACGCGGGCTGCCCGGCCGGCTCAGGGCGGCAACCAGCTCGCGCCGGTGCGCCGGCGCACTGCTGCGGGCGAAGGCTTCGATCGCCTCGGCATACAGCGTGCCGACCGCGGCCGGCGCATGGTGGCGCGCGACGTGGGCGCGGCCGGCGCGGGCCAGGGTTGCGCGCCGCGCCGGCTCGGCATGCAGCGCCGCCAGCGCGGCAGACAGCGCGCCGTCCTCGAATGCATCCGGCAGCATGCACAGGGTGTCCGCCGGCAGGTCGGCGGCGGCGCCGTGGGCGTTGACGATGGCTGGCAGGCCGTGCATCAGGCAGTCCAGTACCGAGGCCGAGGTTTCGCCGCGGGTCTGGGCGCGCAGCTGCACCGCGCAATCGCTGGCGGCCAGCCAGTCCTGGTAGGCGGCGGCGCTGACGAAGCTGGTGATGCCGACCCGCGTGGCGATACCGCTGGCGGCGATGCGGCGCTGCAGGTCGATGCCGTAGGGACCGGGGTCGTTGGCACCCACGAACACCAGGCGGCAGCGCGGGTCGGCCGCCAGCGGCGAGGCCAGGAAGGCGTCCAGCAGGCGGTGATTCAGCTTGGTGGCGCCGAGCATGCCGAAGCTGCTGACGACGTAGTCGCCGGCACCGATGCCGAGCCGCTTGCGCGCAGCCTGGCGCGCCGCGACGATGTCGGCATCCGATGCGTCGGCCGCCACCTGGCCGCGCAGCAGGGGAATGGTGCGCCAGCCGTCGGCGCTGCCTGGGCCGTACCATTGCTCGGCCAGGCGGCGCGAAAAATCGCTGTGGATGATGACGCCGGCGGCGCGCTCCAGCACCTCCTTGTTGCAGGGGTATTGCCAGATCGCGGGATTGCGGCCGGCCTCGCGCTCGACTTGCAGGCCGCCATAGCCGTGCGAGGTGTACAGCGCCTGCAGGAAGGCTTCGGGCACGTCGCCGTCGCGCTCCATGTTGTCAAGCACGCCGCTAAGGAAGAAGTCATGCAGCACCACGGTGCCGGGATGGCGGCGCAGCATGGCGAACATGTGCTTGTGCGCGTTCGAATTGCCGAAGTGGTACAGGACGCGGTCGTAGCCTGCGCCATGGCGCATGAAATGATCGACGTCGCGCTGGACGAAGCGCTGCAGCGATGCCTCGGGCACCACGCCCGGCGTCAGCACCAGTTCGACCGTGTAATGGCGTTCCAGCTCGAGCAGCAGCTCGGCGCTGTAGTCGGCGATGCCCGAATGCTCGGGCGGCAGCGGCGAGACCAGCGCCAGCGTGGGTTTGGCCGCCGTGGTGGCGAATGCGGCCGGCTGCGCATCCATCGTCTCCAGCGCACGCCACAGCGCCGCGCCATCGGTGCCGCCGGCACCGGCGGCGGCCTGCAGGGCGGCGGCATCGATCACGGCCACGCCCGGCAATGCCGGCGCCGTGCTGTCGGCGTCCGCTTGCCAGGCGCCGAGCACGGCATCCGGCGCCAGCGCGGCCAAAAAGCCGGCGCGCAGTGCGGCGGCGGCGTGGCGGCGCCAGGCGTCGGCGCTGCCGCTGTCGTTGTCAATACGCGGCTGCGCATACACATGGAAGCGATCGGGGGCCAGCAAGCCGTCCAGTGCAAGGCGCAGGACTTCGATGTCGGCCAGGTGGCGGCCGCTGACCGCCACCCGGATGTCATGGCCGCCGCGCGCGTTCAGCAGGGTCTTGGCCAGTCCGAGCAGCAGGGCGGTGTCGTGCGAGGGCGCGGCTTGCGGCGCGCAGAAATCGATAATCAGGCGCATGGTCATTCTTCGTGTGGTGCGTAGGCGTGGCGTAGTTGCTGGAGCGCCTCGCGTGCGGATTGCGGCAGTTCGCGCAGTGCGTGGGGCACGTCGCTGGCCTGGGCGACATTCTCGGCGGTGGCCTGCTTGACAGCGGCCAGGGTGCGGGAGGTCAAGGCTTGCAGCTGCGGCGAGCGCATCACCAGCGGCAGCACCGTGCTGCGCACCGATTCGCGCGAGGTCAGCCAGCGCAGGCCGCGGCGCGCGGCCCCTTTTGCCTTGCTGCGCCCGATGTTGGCCATACTGTGCGGGCCGCGCTGCAGGACGAAGCGCAGCGGCGCGGTGATGCGCCACGAGTTACTGGCCAACACGGCCAGCAAGCGTTGTTCCATCTCCTTGCCCCAAGCCGCGCTCTGGTGCAACCGTGCTTCTATGGTCTGCTTCTCCAAATGCAGCTGTGCTTCCATGGCCTGCTTCTCCAACAGCAGCTGTGCTTCCATGGCCTGCTTTTCCAGACGCAGCTGCGCTTCCATGGTCTGCTTCTCCAGACGCAGCTGCGCTTCCATGGCGTCCTTCGACGAGCGCAACTGTTCGAGTTGCTGTGCCAGCATCTCGGATCGCTGCGCCAGCACCTCGGATTGCTGCGCCAGCATCTCGGATTGACGCACTGCGTCCTGGTGCAGTGCCTGGTGCGTCAGCGCATTGCGTTCCATGTCGGCGGCGCGCGCCCAACCTTCCGCGGTCTGCGCCTCCAGGACATCGATCCGGCTCACGTGCCGTTGCAGCTCATGGTCCATCCTGCCGACATTCTGTTGCAGCGCGTCGATCTGGCGCCAGGCGCTGTCCAGGTGGTGGGGAATGAAATCGTCGAACACATTGGGCTGGACGTCGAATTGCGCCAACAGGCCGGCATGCTCCTCGGCCACATAGTAGCGGTTCAGGCCATCGAACCAGGCGTAGCGGTAGCGCTGGCCGGTGACCAGCTCTTCCCAAACGGCATAGTTGGTTTCGCGTCTGCCGGGCAGGGTGGCCTCGATCACCAGCACCCAGGGACGCCAGCGCGCGAAATCCATGCCGCGCAGGACTTCGCCTTCGAAGCCTTCGACGTCGATTTTCAGGAAATGGATCTCGCCCTCGACGTGTTCGGCGCATACCGAAGCCAGGGTGCGCACCGGCACCCGCAGCTCGGTCACCTCGTGGCCTTCGGCGCGGTGCAGCGCCGCCACCGCCGCTTCCGGCGAGGCCCAGCCGCGCACGGCCGGCACGTCGTACAGCGTCAGTTCACCGTCGGCGCTGCCGGCGGCGATCGCCAGGTTGAGGTCGCGCGGACGCTGTTCGTCGAAGGCGGCGATGTGCAGCGGCAGCGGTTCGATGTTGATGCCGTGCCAGCCGGCGTCGTAGAAGGCCTTGGTGACCGAGTGTTCGACCGGATCGTTGGCGCCGACATCGATGTAGAAGCCGTTCTGGACCTCTCCGAGGGCGCGCCACAGCAGGACGTCTTCGTTGTTCTGGGCGTAGGAAATGAATCTCATGGGCGTTGGATGTCGATGACGGGGTCGAGCCAGGCCGATCCCTCGAAGTGCGGGCGGCGCATGTTCATCACGGTGAACACCAGGGCCAGGTCGCGCCATTCGTAGTTGTTCACGAGGTGGGTATCGGTGCTGACGATCGCGGTGGCGATGGAATAGGTGCCCGGCCCCAGGTTCATCGGGAAGCGGAAGCGGTACACCACCTCCTCGCCGGCGCCGACGTCGGCCAGCGGCAATTCCTTCAAGTGGGTATTGGTGCCGTACATGGGCTGGCCGAGGCGGTCCTTGATCATGTAGCCCAGCACCATGCGCGGGATAGTCGCTTTGGTCGCCACCCGGACTTCGAGGGTGACCTCGCTGCCGACATCGACCACTTCCACACGCTGCCCGGCCTCGTCCAGCAGGGCGATGTCGGCCACCGTGGCTTCGCCGGTGCCGGACACGGTCTGCATCTTGCCCTCGGGCGTCGCATTCAGGCGCACGGTCTCGTTTTCGCGTTCGGCGATCATGGCGTTGTAATAGTCCATGATCTCTTCCGGCGGGCCTTCGCGCGCCAGGCGGCCGCCATCGAGCAGCAGGGCGCGGTCGCACAGCGACTGGATCGCCTGCTTGTCGTGCGAGACCAGCAGCAGGGTGGTGCCGTGGCGGCGGAAGCCGCGGATGCGGTCGAAGCTCTTGTGCTGGAAGTAGGCGTCGCCCACCGACAGCGCTTCGTCGACGATCAGGATGTCGGGACGGCGCGCGGTGGCGACGCTGAACGCCACCCGCATCTGCATGCCGCTGGAATACACGCGCACCGGCTGGTCCATGTAGTCGCCGATCTCGGCGAAGGCTTCGATCTCCGGCATCAGGCCGGTGATCTCCTCGACCGTCATGCCGAGCAGCTGGCCGGCCATGTAGACGTTCTGGCGCCCGGTGAAGTCGGGGTGGAAGCCCATGCCCAGTTCCAGCAGGGCGGCCACGCGGCCTTCCATGTGGACCGCGCCGGTGGTCGGCAGGGTGGTGCCGGTGATCAGCTTCAGGAGCGTGCTTTTTCCCGCGCCGTTGATGCCGATCAGGCCGACCGCTTCGCCCGGCGCCACCGAGAAGGCGATGTCCTGCAGCACCCACTTCAGCTTGTGGCGCGGGCGCGCGCCCGGCAGCACCCATTCGGCCAGGCGCGACCAGCGCGTCGGGTACTGGCGGTAGGCCTTGCCCAGGTTGGAAACGACGATCGCGCCCATCAGAGTTCGTCCACCATCTCGCCGGCGCGGCGCCGGAACAGGCGCAGGCCGAACCCGCACAGCAGCAGCGCCAGCAGCAGCACCGGCAGCAGCGCCATCCAGTCCGGCGCCGCGCCCTTCACCAGCACCTGCTGGTAAGCCTCGACCAGGCGCGCCATCGGATTCCAGGACAGCGCCGCGCGCACTTCGGGCGGCAGGATGGTCACCGGGTACACCACCGGCGTGAACCAGAACCAGAACTGCATCGCGATGGTCACGAACTGGCCGACGTCGCGGAAGAACACGTTCAGCACCCCGGCGATCATGCCGATGCCGGTGGCCAGCAGCAGCTGGATCAGCAGCACCGGAATAATCGCCAGGAACACCGGCCCCGGGAACGAACCCGAGGCGACCAGGAACAGGGTGAACAAGCCGAAGATGATGCCGAAATTGACCAGCGCATTCAAGACCACGATCAGGGGCAGGCAGATGCGCGGGAAACTGATCTTCTTGATCAGGTTGGCCTGCTCGATGAACATGCCCTGGGCGCGCGCGACGATCTCGGCGAACAGGCCCCAGGTCAGCACCCCGGCGCACAGATAGATGCTGTAGGCGAAGCGCGCATCGGCGGCGGCGCCGGGCAGCTTGCTGTGCATGACTTCGGCGAAGATCACGGTGTACACCACGATCATGGCAAGCGGCGACAGCAGCGACCACAAGGCGCCGAGCATCGCATTCATGTACTTCGCCTGGAATTCGCGTTTCACGCTGCCCAGCACGAAGCCGCGATAGGCCCACAGGCCGCGCAGCATCAGGGGCGCGATCATGGCGTGGTCCGTGCGGACCGCGCCGGCAAGAGGTGCATTGGGAACAGGTTCATAAGCGGCCAGACATTCGAGCGCAAAATTATACTCTACGGTATTACGGCACAATTAGTAGATTTGTAACTGGAAGATGAAAGCGATCCATCATTTCAGCCCTGGATCAGCTTCCGCAAGGCGTCGGGATCGAGGATGACGAGGCGGTTCGCCTCCTTCTGCACGATTCCTTGCTGCACCAGCGTGAGGAGCGCCCGCGTCACCGTCTCGCGGCTGGTGTTGATCATGTTGGCGATATCCTGGTGGGTCGGCAGGTTCTCGACCACCGCCTGCGCGGCACCTTCGCCCGGCTTCTGCATCAGCGCCAGGTAGGTATAGAGGCGGCGCGCGGTGTTGTTGATGCCGAGGATGGCGCGGAATTCGGCGTCGCGCTGGATCTTCTGGGCCAGGTGCCTGAGCATCTGGTTGGCCACGCTGGGCGAGTGCGAGAACAAATGCAGCGCGCTGGCGGCCGGCAGGAAGGCTACCAGCACGTCGCTGGTCGCGATCACCGAGGCCGAGCGGGTCGAATTGTTGATCAGGGCGATCTCGCCGAAAAAGTCGCCCGGCGCCAGCATGCGCAGGCCGATCGAGCGGCCGTCCTCGGTCACGTCGACCACCTGCAACTGGCCGGACAGCAGGAACAGCAGGCCATCGCCGCTGCCGCCCTTGTGCAGCACCACCTCGCGCTTGTTGTGCTGGCGGATGCGGACCTCGGCGCTGACGCGGCGCATCTCGTCTTCGCCCAGGCCGGCCAGCAGCGGGATCTTGCGCAGGTTGATCTGGATCTGGCTTGCTTCCAACGCACCGGCGGCAGGCGGCGCGGCCTGGGTCTTGCTCACGGACGTCATCGAAGGGATCCTGTCATCGCTGGCAACTCAAGGGGAATCTCAAGGAAGTTGTCATAGCAAACTCAGCTGCAAAATCCGGTCATTGTACTGAAAGATCGCGATGTTTTCCCTGTTTCTGACGGCGTGGCCTCCCCACCTTGGCCGGTGTGGGCGCCACCAGGATGATGACTCGTCAACACAAAGACATGATGTGACGCCCACGCCACTAAAAACCACGAAAAAATGTGACACACGTCACATTTTTGAACAGTTCTGATGGATAATTAGCGCGGATAAATTTCTCTGAATCATGGCAGGTGTCGATGCCCGGCATCCACCCGCAAGCCCCTATGAAAAAACTGCTAGAAAAGAAGAGCGAAATCGAGCTGGTGATCCGGTCCTTCAAGAGCACCTTCATCACGGTCGGCGTGTTCAGCGCCATCGTCAACTTGCTGATGCTCGCGCCTTCGCTGTACATGCTGCAGGTGTACGACCGCGTGCTCGGCAGCCGCAACGAGATCACGCTGCTGATGCTGACCTTGCTGATCGTCGGCGCCTACCTGTTCATGGGCGGGCTCGAGCTGATCCGTTCTTTCGTGCTGGTGCGCGTCGGCGCCCAGTTCGACATGAAGCTCAACAAGCGCGTGTATACCGCGGCCTTCCAGCAGAACCTGAAGCAGTCCGGCGGCAATGCCGGCCAGGCGCTGGCCGACCTGACGAATGTCCGCCAGTTCCTGACCGGCAACGCGCTGTTCGCCTTTTTCGACGCGCCCTGGTTCCCGATCAACCTGATCGTGATCTTCGTGTTCGAGCCGGTGCTGGGCGCTTTCGCGCTGGCCGGCACGGTGCTGCTGATCATCCTGGCAGTCGTGAACGAACGCGTGACCAAGGCCCCGCTGGCAGAGGCCAACTCGATGTCGATCCAGGCGAACACGCTGGCCACCAACAACCTGCGCAATGCCGAAGTCATCGAATCGATGGGCATGCTGCCGAACCTGATCGGGCGCTGGTTCAAGCTGCACGGCAAGTTCCTGGGCCTGCAAGCGGACGCCAGCCAGAAAGCCGGCACCATCGGCGCCATCACCAAGTTCGTGCAGGTGTCGATGCAGTCGCTGGTGCTGGGCCTGGGTGCATTGCTGGTCCTGGAAAACAAGATCACCCCCGGCATGATGATCGCCGCCTCGATCCTGCTGGGCCGTACCCTGCAGCCGGTGCAGCAGGTGATTGCGGTCTGGAAGACCGTCAGCGGTGCGCGCAGTTCCTTCGAGCGCCTGAGCGCGCTGCTGGAAGCGAATCCGGCGCGCGAGGCCGGCATGGCGCTGCCCGCACCCCAGGGCGGCCTGACCCTGGACGGCGTGACCGCGGCGCCGCCGGGCGTCAAGACCCCGATCGTCAAGGGCGTGTCGATCGCGATCGCCCCGGGCGACGTGCTGGGCGTGCTGGGACCGAGCGGTTCCGGCAAGTCGACCCTGGCGCGCCTGCTGGTCGGCGTGTGGCCGACCATGGTCGGCAAGGTGCGCCTGGACGGTGCCGACATCTACCAATGGAACAAGGCCGAGCTGGGGCCGCACGTGGGCTACCTGCCGCAGGACATCGAGCTGTTTGCCGGCAGCATCAGCGAGAACATCGCGCGCTTCGGCGAGATCGATGCCGAGAAGGTCGTGCTGGCCGCCAAGCGTGCCGGCGTCCACGAAATGATCCTGCAATTCCCGGAGGGCTATGACACCCAGCTGGGCGACGGCGGCGCCGGCCTGTCCGGCGGCCAGAAGCAGCGCCTCGGCCTGGCACGTGCCATGTACGGCGACCCGGCCCTGCTGGTGCTGGACGAGCCGAACTCGAACCTGGACGATGTCGGCGAGGCGGCGCTGCTGAACGCGGTCACCGACCTGCGCCGGCGCGGCAAGACCATCGTGATGATCACCCACCGTCCGAACGTGGTGCAGGTCACCACCAAACTGCTGTTGATGCGCGACGGGGCGGTCCACATGTTCGGCCCGACCAACCAGGTGCTGGCCGCGCTGCAGGAGGCGACCAGGAAAGCGCAGGAAGCGCAAGCCGCAGCCCAGGCCGCGGTTCAACAGGCGCAGGCGCCGGTCGCTGCTGCACAGGCGGCACAGGCTGCGCCGGCACAGGCGGCCGCAATTACTGGAGAAAGAAACGCATGAAGCTGATTCCCACCAAGGCGCACGACGTCGTTTCCCAGGACGTCGCCCCGGTCGAAGTGAATACCGATGCGCGCGCGTATGCGCGCATGGGCTGGCTGATCGTCCTGCTGGGCGTCGGCGGCTTCCTGCTGTGGGCGCTGTTCGCGCCGCTCGACAAGGGCGTGCCGATGAGCGGCACCGTGGCCAAGGAATCGAACCGCCAGGCGGTGCAGCATCAGGCCGGCGGCACCATCGCCCAGATCCTGGTGCGCGACGGCGATGTCGTCAAGGCCGGCCAGGTGCTGGTGCGCATGAACCCGATCGTCGCCCAGTCGGCGGTCGAGATGACCGACAGCCAGTACCTGAGCGCACTGGCGGTCGAGGCGCGCCTGGAAGCCGAGCGCGACGGCGCCAAGAGCATCAGCTTCCCGGCGCCGCTGACCCAGCATGCCGGCGATGCGCGGGTGGCCGACCTGATGAATCTGCAGCGCTCGCTGCTGGCCTCGCGCCGGGCTTCGCTGGAGAACGAGCTGGGCGGCGTGGACGAGAGCATTGCCGGCCTCAAGATGCAGATCCAGGGCTTGCAGGAGTCGCGCGAGAGCAAGAAGGAGCAGGTGCGCATCCTCAAGGAACAGCTGAGCGGCATGCGCGACCTGGCCAAGGACGGCTATGTCGCCCGCAACCGCCTGCTCGACCTGGAACGCACCTACGCCCAGCTGGGCGGCTCGATTTCCGAAGACATCGGCAATATCGGCCGCGCCCAGCGCCAGGTCACCGAGATGGTGCTGCGCAAGGCCCAGCGCGTCCAGGACTACCAGAAGGAAGTGCGCACCCAGCTGACCGAGGTGCAAAGGGAAGCCGAAGGCCAGCAGGCGCGCCTGCAGGCCCAGAAGTTCGAGCTGTCGAACGTCGAAGTCAAGGCGCCGGCCGACGGCACGGTGGTCAACCTGGCGGTATTCACCCCGGGCGGCGTGGTGCCGGCCGGCTTCAAGATGATGGACATCGTGCCGAGCGACGACCCGCTGGTGGTCGAGGGCCAGCTCCCGGTCAACCTGATCGACCGCGTGCATGCCGGCCTCAAGACCGACCTGATCTTCTCGGCCTTCAACGCCAACCGCACCCCGCACATCGAAGGCGTGGTCGAGCAGGTGGCGGCCGACCGCACGGTCGACGAGCGCACCGGCAACGCCTATTACAAGGTGCGCGTGAAAGTGACGCCGAAGGGCGCCAGGATGGTCTCCGAGCACAAGCTGGACATCCGCTCCGGCATGCCGGTCGAGCTGTTCGTCAAGACCGGCGAACGCACCATGATGAACTACCTGCTCAAGCCGGTGATGGACCGCGCCAGGTCGTCGTTGAGCGAGGAGTGAGGGTGGCGCGCATGACATTGAATACCCGCCTGAAAGCCGGCGCGGCGCTGGCGCTGTCGACGCTGTTCGCGGCCCAGGCCGGCGCCGTTACCCTGCAGCAGGCCTACGAGGCGGCGCTGAAGAACGACCCGACCTACCGCATGAGTTACTACGACAGGGAATCGGCCAGGGAAAATCGCATCATCGGCCGCTCCTACCTGTTGCCGAGCGTGTCGGCCAGTTACTCGGCCAACCGCAATAATGTCGACGTGACAGAGCTCGTGCAAAGAGAGCTTTCGACCGGACAAATTGTCACGACGGAGAGCGTGTTGCATCCGCAGTACAACAGCAATTCCTCGGTCATCCAGCTGCGCCAGCCGATCCTGAACCTGGACGGTATCGCGCGTTACCGCCAGGGCAAGGTGATGGCGGAGCAGGGCGAGGCCGCGTTCGAGTCGAGCACCGATGAAGTGACGGTGCGCGTCGCCAGCGCCTACATGGACGCGCTGTTCGCCGACGACCAGGTCGCGCTCTCGAAGGTGTCGCGCGACATGTATCTGGAGCAGATGCATGTCAACAATCGCCTGTTCGAGAAGGGCGAAGGCACCAAGACCGACATGCTGGAAACCCAGGCGCGTCTCGACGTCGCCGAGGCCCAGCTGACCGAGGCCCAGGACAACGCCGTCGCTGCGCGCGAAACCCTGGCCGGCATCATCGGCATGGACCCGGGCCCGCTGGACAAGCTGGGCGCCTTCCGTCCCACGGCGATCGCGCCGGGCGGCTTCGAGGAGTGGGAAAAGATCGCCCGCGCGCGCAACCACGAGCTGGCGACGGCCCGCCTGGCGGTCGAGAATGCGCGCCTGGAAATCAGCAAGGCGCGCGCCGGCCACTATCCGCGCGTCGACGCGATCGCCGCCTACAGCAAGGGCGACAACGAATCGATCAACACCTACAACCAGGCCACGGTGAACCGCAGCATCGGCGTGCAGGTCAACATCCCGATCTACCAGGGCGGGGCGATCAGCGCCACCACGCGCCAGGCCGCGGCCGGGTATGCGCGTGCACAGTCCGACCTCGACGCCCGCACCAGCAAGGTGCTGGTCGAGCTGCGCAAGGCGCACAGCATCGTGCTGTCGAGCGTGCGCAAGATCGAGGCGCTGGAGAAGGCAGTCGAATCCGGCACCCTCCTGATGAAGGCCACCGAGCAAAGCATCAAGGGCGGCGTGCGCATCAACCTCGATTTGCTGAACGCCCAGCAACAGCTGTACACCAGCCAGCGCGACCTGGCCCAGGCCCGCTATTCCTACCTGATCGGCCTGCTGCGCCTGCGCGCCGCGGCCGGCACGCTGGACAACAACAGCGTGCGCGAAGTGGCGGCGTATTTCCGCTAACGCCATCGGCATAGCCTCCCGGCCCCGCCTGCACGGCGGGGCTTTTTTTTGCCCTCGCGTTGCGCCTGCCATACGCCGGGCTCGTTCGCCTGCGCTAGTATTGTCTCGAGATCAATACACACAGGGGAAAATCATGGCAGACGTCGGCACCAGCATCCAGTCACTCTATGTCGCTTACTTCAAGCGTCCCGCCGACGTGGCTGGGCTGCAATACTGGTCCGGCGTCCTGGCCGCCGATCCGAAGGCTTACGACAGCATCGCCCAGAATTTTGCCCTGTCGCTGGAATACCGGACCACCTATGTCAACCAGGACAACCGCCAGGTCGTCGACTCGGTCTACCAGAACCTGTTCGGGCGCCACGCGGACAGCGCCGGGATCGATTACTGGGCCGGGCTGCTCGACCAGAAGGCCTTGACAGTGGCGAGCGTGGTCACCGAGGTCTCGCGTGGCGCCCAGGGCAACGACCAGACCGTGGTCGACGGCAAGGTGGCGGTGGCCACGGCCTTCACCGCGCATCTCGACCTGAAACTGGAGCAGCTGGCGTATTCCGGCGATACCGCCAACAAGGTCGCTTCCGATTACCTGGCGACCATCGTCGATGGGCCGACGGCGGCGACCGCCCTGGTGCCGGCGAATATCGACGCCGCGATCGCCAAGTTTGCGCACCTGTTCGTGACGCCGCTGGGGGAGAGCGCGGAGGTGGTGGGGGTGCCGCCGCTCCATGCTTGAAGGATGCATGCTGGCGCCGAACGTGACGCCATGGGGATGCAATCAACCTGGGTCCCTGCCTGCGCAGGGACGACGGGTATCGGTTAAAGGAAAAACCCTTGCGCGGTCGGATTATTGCGCCGCGGCAGCATCGGCATCGGCATCGGTCGCCGCAGTGCCCGCCTTGGCTGGCGCGCAATGCGGGCAGGACACGCTGACCACGTAGGCCGGGTCCAGCTGCTGGCGCGGCGTCACCACGGCGCGGCAGGCGAAGCATTGCACGGTTTCGGTCGGCTCCAGCTTCGGGTTCAGCGCGGTGCGGTAGTCGAACACGAAGCAGTCGCCCGTGTAGTGGTCGCCGCCGACTTCCTCGAAATACTTGAGGATGCCGCCATCGAGCTGGTAGACGCGGTCGTAACCGATGTTCTGCATGTGGATTGCGGCTTTTTCGCAACGGATGCCGCCGGTGCAGAAGGTGACCACGGTCTTGCCCTGCAACTCGTCCTTGTGCGCCGCCACCACGTCCGGGAATTCGCTGAACTTCTCGATGCGGTAATCCAGGGTGTTGTTGAAGGTGCCGACGTCGACTTCGAAGGCATTGCGGGTTTCCATCATGACCACCGGCACGCCGTCGTCGTCGTGGCCCTGGTCCAGCCAGCGCTTGAGCGTCTTGGGATCGACCGATGGCGCGCGGCCGAGTTCCGGCTTGATCAGCGGCATGCGCATCGTGATGATTTCCTTCTTGATGCGCACCAGCATGCGGCGGTGCGATTGTTCGCTTGATACGCTTTCCTTCCATTCCAGGTCGGCCAGGCGGGCGTCGCTGCGGACCCAGGCCAAGTACTGGTCGATGTTCTCGCGCGTGCCGGACAGGAACATATTGATGCCTTCCGGCGTCAGCAGCACCGTGCCGCGCAGCCCGAGCTCTTCGCACAGGGACTGGTATTGCGGACGCAGTGCTTCCAGGTTGTCGAGGGAGACGAATTTGTAGGCGGCGATGTTGACGAACATGATGGAGGGCGCAATCGAAGGCGTGGAAACAGCCCGCTATTATAAGTCAGGGGCGGCGCCAGGTCAGCGGCTGTGGCGGCCTGGCCGGAAAGTGTGTCGCGTTTGCGCGGCCCGGCATTACAATACTTTTTCTTTCTGCAAGCCCGCCGGCCCCTATGCATTCGCTGAACCTGCAGTACAACCCGCGCATCGACCAGTTGCGCTGGCTGGCCGCCACCCTGGTGTTCCTGTTCCATTTCCAGTTGGAATATAGGGGCCTGGGCGGCCCGGCGCTCACCAGCCCGTGGGGGGCACTGGTGACGGAAGGGCATACCGGGGTCGGGCTGTTCTTCACCCTGTCCGGCTTCCTGTTCATGCAGATCGCCATCGTGCAGGCGGGGGCCAACCGGCAAATCGTCTACGCGGACTTCCTGCGCAACCGCGTGCTGCGCATCTTGCCGCTCTACCTGACGATCTTCCTGGTGGCGACCTCGATCGGGCGCGACAATTTCCAGCCCCAGGACTTGCTCTACCTGTTCGCCACCAATCTCGGCCACGCGCCGACCTCGGGCACCCCGGTCACCGGCGCGGCCTGGACCATTTCGCTCGAGTTCCTGTTCTACCTGGTGTTTCCCTTCCTGGCCCGCTTCGCGCTCGAGCGCGGCAAGCGCTACCTGCTGCAATTGCTGGCGCTGATGGCCTTCTTCAAGCTGGCTGCGTACACCGTCAACGACAACAGCACGCTGATGTATTTCTGCACTTTCGTCGGCCGCTTCGACCAGTTCCTGATCGGGATGCTGGCGGCGATGTTGTATCAGCAACAGCAGCAGCGCCTGCAGCGCCACGCGCCCTGGCTGCTGCTGCTGGCGGCCGCGCTGATCGTCTGGGAAACGGCCAGCATGCACCGCCTGGCACCCTTCGGCGCCACCCCCAGGTCGGCGTTCTGGATTTTCTGGTCGATGGCCGAAAGTGCCGGCTGGGCGGCCGTGATCCTGGCCTGGGTCGCCTTCCAGCCGCGCCTGCCGCAGACCGTCGAGCGGCTGATGTGCCATGGCGGCCAGGTCAGCTTTTCCTTTTATCTATTACATATGGGCTTGCTGCACTTGCTGGCCCAGCGCGTCGGCCTGCTCCATCCGACCGGCAATGGCTGGGTGGACGCAGCCATCATGATCGCGCTCAGCTACGGCGCAACCTGGGCCCTGGCGACCCTCAGCTACAACAGCATCGAAGAGCCGTTTTTACGCATGCGGCGACGCTATGGCGCGGAAAAGACGGCAGCGCCTGCTACCCTGACGCGCTGAAAAATGCAAGAGGCGGCGGCGAGGCAAAGTGGGTAAAAGCGCCACGCCGGAATTCCGGAATGCAAGGCTGGCGCTCCCGTCCATGCGCCCGGCGCGGTAGAATGTTGGCATGACTTCGCCGAATTCCGCTCCCGCTGTGACCCCGACCTTCACCCACCTCCGCGTCCACTCCGAATACTCCATCGTCGACGGCCTGGTCCGCATCGACGACCTGGTGGCCGCCGCTGTGAAGGACCAGCAGCCGGCGCTGGCGGTCACCGACCTGGCCAATGCCTTCGCCCTGGTGCGCTTCTACAAGGCGGCGCGCGGCAAGGGGATCAAGCCCATCGTCGGGGTCGACGCCTGGATCACCAACGACGACAACCGCGACAAGCCCTCGCGCCTGCTGTTGCTGGCTAAAAACTACACCGGCTACCTGCAGCTGTGCGACCTGCTGGCGCGCGCCTGGCTCACCAACCAGCACAAGGGCCGCGCCGAGATCCGCGCCGAGTGGCTGGAAGCGCTGGCCACCAGCACCTCCACGCTGCAGCCGGACGTGCCCCAGGCCAATGGCCTGATCGTGCTGTCGGGTGCCCATTTCGGCGACATCGGCTGCGCCATCGAGAACGGCGACCTGGCCAAGGCCGAAGCCTGCGCACGGCGCTGGGCCGCCATGTTCCCTGGCCATTTCTATATCGAGATCCAGCGCGCCGGCCAGCCCAACCAGGAACAGCAGGTGCGCCATTCGGTGGCGCTGGCCTCGCGCCTGGGCTTGCCGGTGGTGGCGACCCACCCGGTGCAGTTCATCAAGAAGGAAGAATTCATCGCCCACGAGGCGCGCGTCTGCATCGCCGAGGGCGAAATGCTGGCCAACGCCAAGCGCGTGCGCCGCTTCAACGAAGAGATGTGCTTCAAGTCGCAGGCCGAGATGGGCGCGCTGTTCCAGGACTTGCCGGGTGCGCTCGCCAATTCCATGGAAATCGCCAAGCGCTGCAACGTCACCCTGACGCTGGGCAAGCCGCAGCTGCCGGACTTCCCGACGCCGCCGGGCATGACCATCGACGACTTCCTGGTGCTTGAGACCAAGAAGGGCCTGGAAGAGCGCCTGATCCAGCTGTATCCGGATCCGGACAAGCGCGCGGCGGAACGGCCGCGCTACGATGCCCGCCTGGAGTTCGAGAACAACACCATCATCAAGATGAAGTTCCCGGGCTACTTCCTGATCGTGGCGGAGTTCATCCAGTGGGGCAAGAACAATGGCGTGCCGATCGGTCCCGGCCGCGGCTCGGGCGCGGGTTCGCTGGTGGCCTACGCGCTGAAGATCACCGACCTCGATCCGCTCAAATACAACCTGCTGTTCGAGCGTTTCCTGAACCCAGAGCGGGTCTCGATGCCCGACTTCGACATCGACTTTTGCCAGGAAAAGCGCGAACTCGTGATCCAGCACGTGAAGGACCTGTACGGCCGCGACGCGGTGTCCCAGATCGCCACCTTCGGCACCATGGCGGCCAAGGGCGCGATCCGCGACGTCGGCCGCGTGCTCGATTTCGGCTACACCTTCTGCGACGGCATTTCCAAGCTGATCCCGTTCAAGCCGGGCAAACCCGTGTCGATCGCCGAAGCCATCGAAGAAGAGCCGATGCTCAAGGAGCGCCTGAACAACGAGGAAGAGGTCAAGCAGCTGCTCGACCTGGCCCAGCAGGTCGAGGGCATCACCCGCGGCGTCGGCATGCACGCCGGCGGCGTGCTGATCGCGCCCGGCAAGCTCACCGACTTCTGCCCGCTGTACTCACAGAGTGGCGACGCCGGCGTGGTGTCGCAGTACGACAAGGATGACGTCGAAGCCGTCGGCCTGGTCAAGTTCGACTTCTTGGGCCTGACCACGCTGACCATCCTCGACCGCGCCGTGAACTACATCCGCGCCCTCGATCCGGCTGACGCCGATTTCAACCTGGAGTCGCTGCCGCTGAACGACCGGCCTTCGTACAAGCTGCTGTCGGATGCGAAGACCGTCGCCGTGTTCCAGCTGGAGTCGCGCGGCATGCAGGGCATGCTGAAGGATGCGCGTCCCGACCGCTTCGAGGACATCATCGCGCTGGTGGCCTTGTACCGTCCGGGTCCGATGGACCTGATCCCCGACTTCTGCAAGCGCAAGCACGGCGAGAAGTTCGACTACCCGGACCCGCGCACCGAGTCCATCCTGTCCGAGACCTACGGCATCATGGTCTACCAGGAGCAGGTGATGCAGATGGCGCAGATCGTGGGCGGCTACTCGCTGGGCGGCGCCGACATGCTGCGCCGCGCGATGGGCAAGAAGAAGGCCGAAGAGATGGCCGAACACCGCGAGATCTTCCGCGCCGGTGCCGCCAAGGATGGCCTGTCGACCGAAAAGGCCGACGAGATCTTCGACTTGATGGAAAAGTTCGCGGGCTACGGTTTCAATAAATCGCACGCCGCCGCCTACGCGCTGCTGTCCTACCACACCGCCTATCTGAAGCATCACCATCCTGCCGCTTTCATGGCCGCCAACATGTCGCTGGCGATGGAAGACACGGACAAGATCAAGATCCTGGTCGAGGATGCGCTCGACGTCTGCAAGCTGACCCTGCTGCCGCCGGACGTCAACGAATCGCAGTTCCGCTTCACGCCGGAAGGCCAGCCGAAATCCGTCACCGGCAAGCCGGTTTCCAACATCCGCTACGGCCTGGGCGGCGTCAAGGGTGCGGGGCAGGGCGCGATCGAGGCGATCATCGCCGCGCGCACGGAAGGCGGCAAGTTCAAGGACTTGTTCGACTTCTGCCTGCGCGTCGACCGCAAGCAGATCAACCGCCGCACCATCGAATCCCTGATCCGCGCCGGCGCCATGGATTGCTTCGGCGTCGACCGCGCGATCTTGCTGGCCTCGGTCGGTTTCGCGATGGAAGCGGCCGGGCAGGCGGCCGCTGCCGCCAACCAGGTCAGCCTGTTCGGTGGCGACGATGCCGACCTGGTGGCGCCGCCGGAATACGTGAAGGCCACGCCCTGGACCGACCGCCAAAAGCTGGCGGAAGAGAAGATCGCGCTCGGCTATTACCTGTCGGGCCACATGTTCGATTCCTATGCCGCCGAGGTGAGGCGCTTCGCCAAGACCAAGCTGAAGGACCTGGAGCCCTCGCGCGACCCGCGCATGCTGTGCGGCGTGATCACCGGCGTGCGCACCCAGATGACCCAGCGCGGCAAGATCCTGATCGTGGCGCTGGACGACAAGACCGGCGTGGTCGAGGTCACCATCTACAACGAGCTGCTGGAGCAGAACAAGCACATCTTCCGCGAGGACGAGTTCCTGCTGGTGGTCGGCAAGGTATCGGAAGACCGCTTCAACGGCGGCCTGCGCATCACCGCCGAAAAAGTGTTCGACATCGCCGCCGCGCGCATCCAGTATGGCCACAAGCTGGAGATGGACGTCGATTGCGGCATCGCCCCGGCGAAACTGGCCGAGATCCTGCAGCCCTACCGCCAGCAGGACGGCTTGCCGGTCAGCCTGCGCGTGACGCCGCAAGGCATCCCGTGCACGCTGCAGCTGGGCGACGGCTGGCGCGTGGCGCCTTCGGATGAATTGAAGCTGGCGCTGGAACTCCAGCTGGGGGCGAAAGAGGTCGCGGTCGAGTATTAGTCAGCGCTGTCGACACCGACACCGTCGCCCCTGCGAAGGCAGGGGCCCAATTTGCTCGCGTTTCGATCGCGCGTAAAACTTGGCGAAATGGTGCCGAGGGCACCATTTCGCCTTCGTAGGGGCGACGACTATATGGCGTGTTCGCGCAAACCCCGCACCGCCTGGATGACCCGCGCCTCGGCCCGTTCCAGCACCACCTGCCGGTTGCTGGACTCCTGATCCCGCTCGGCCTCGCGGTGCCACAAATGAAACACCTCGGTGGCAAAGGCGCCGTATTTGCGCATCACCCCGGCGTGGAACAGGCGCAGCACCACGTCGGAATCCTCGTAGCCCCAGCCGACGAAACTTTCGTCGAAGCCGTTGACGCGTTCCAGGTCGCTGCGCCACACCCCCAAGTTGCAGCTCTTGATGCGGCGCCAGCTGAATTTTTTCGATGTCCGTCCCAGATCCGGCCAGCGCAGCAGCGAGGGCAGCACCTTGTTGAGGCCGCCGTTCAGGCGCCAGCCGAGGCGGGTGGCGGCGCTGCTGGCCGGGACGTCGATGGCGCCGTGGAGCACCCGGCGCGTCAAGCGTTCATTCATCAGGATGCGGCTGCCCGAGACCAGCCAGCCCGGCTGGGACAGGGCGCGGTGGCGGGCGATGAAATCGCGCTGGGGGATGCAGTCGCCGTCCAGGAAGACAATGTAGTCCCCCTTGGCGGCCAAAGTGCCACGGTTGCGCGCCATCGCCGCGCGAAAACCCTGGTCCGCTTGCCATATATGCGACAGCGGCACCGGCGAGGTCTTTGCCAGGCGCTCAACGCAGGCACGCGTGTTGGCAGTCGAGCCGTCATCAGCGATAATGATTTCAAAATTCTTGTCGTTTTGCATGAAACATGCCCGCACCACGGCCTCCAGCGCGTCTGGCCGGTTATAGGTGGTGATGACGACCGAAATTGTCTGAGCGTGCCGCATAGGGTCCGTTGTACACTGCTGTATTTTGGGCAAGAACAAGAGTATCCCACAAGAATATCAATGAACAGTAATTCGACGCATACGAGGGAGCCGGTCCGTATCTGGGTTGGCACCCTGGCCTTCTTGTTGCCTTGCCTTAGCCTCATCACGCTGTTCGGCGTCAGTCTCGCCAGTTTCCTTTTCCTGGGCAGTAGCTTGATGTTGTTCAAGCCGTGCCGTGACGCGCTGCTGCGCCATTGGCCGGAAATACGCTGGGTCGTGCTAGCCTTCCTGATGCATTTCCTGTTCGTGACGGCATGCGCACTGCTGCGCGGGGTCTCCATGAGCGCGGTCGAAAAGCCGGCGCGCATGTTCCTGGCCGTCGGCGCCCTGGCGCTGGTGCTGGCGGTGCGCGCGCCGCGCCAGGCGCTGTGGTGGGGTGTCAGCGCGGGCGCACTGGGCGCCTTGCCCTTTGTCGCCTGGCAGCGTCTGGGCGAGGGCATCGAGCGTCCGGGTGGCCTGATCAATGCAATCACCTTCGGCGACCTGGCCTTGCTGCTCGGACTGCTGGCCCTGGCCGGCGCGATCGACCTGCGCCGCCACCGTCCGCAGGCGCTGTTGTGCGGCGCCGGCGCGCTGGCCGGGGTGCTGGCTTCGCTGCTGACCGGTACCCGCGGCGGCTGGATCGCGCTGGTGCTGGCGGCGCTGGTGCTGCTGCGCCACCTGCGCGCCCTCGACAGCCGGCCGCTGCGCGTGCTGCTGGCGGCGGGTGCGGCGCTGCTGGCCTCGGCCTGGCTGGTGCCGGCCTTCGGGGTGCAGGCGCGTTTCGCCCAGGGGGTGATGGACGCTCGCACCTGGTACGAAGGCGGCAGCGTGTGGACCAATGTCGGCACCCGGCTCGAGTTGTGGAAGGGGGCGCTGATGCTGATTCGCGAGCATCCGCTGCTGGGACTGGATTTCGGCGCCTGCCGCGCGCGCCTGGCGGCGTTTGCGCAAGAGGGTCTGCTCGATTCCTTGGTGTTGTCGCTGCCGCACCTGCATAATGATGGGCTGCAGGCGTTGGCCACCGGCGGTGTGGTTGGTTTCGTGGTGTGGGCCGCCATCCTGGCCGCGCCTTTCCTGTTTTTCTCGCGCCAGATCGGCGCGGGCACGCGTGCACCGCAGTTCGCGGTCGCGCTGGGCGGCATGCTGGTGGTGCTGGGCTATCTCAGCTTCGGACTGACCGAAGTGATATTCTGGTCTATGAAGGGCAGTCTGTTTTACGCGCTCATGGTGTTCTTGCTCATGGGCTTCTGCCTGAATGCGAAAGAAAAAATTGGATAACGGTATCATCATCAAGCGCCTGTGGGCACTCGTCAAACCCTATCGCTCGCGCGCCTATCTGTCGCTGCTGGCGATGGCCTTGACCGCAGTCACCCAGCCCCTGCTGGCGTGGGGCTTGCAGGTGCTGACGGACGAAGGTTTCAAGCAGCCGCCCGGGTTCCCGCTGTGGTACATCCCGGTCGGCCTGGTTTCGCTGTTCTTCATCCGCGGCATCGGCACTTTCGGCACGGCCTATTACAACAACTGGATCATCAGCCGGGTGACCAACGACATGCGCGCCCAGGTGTTCGACCGCCTGCTGCGCCTGCCGGTGGCGCGTTTTCAACAGGAATCCACGGGCAAGATCATCAACACGGTGGTGGCCGACGTGCGCCAGGTGGTCGACATGATCAACTCGGTGTTCGTGTCCTTCGTGCGTGACACCCTGACCGTGGTCGGCCTGGTCGCCGCGCTGCTGTGGCAGAACTGGCTGCTGACCACGGTCGCGCTGGTCATCGTGCCCCTCACCGCCGTCATCACCCGCACCACCAGCAAGCGCCTGCGCCACCTGAACCGCGAAAACCAGCGCGTCACCGCCGAGATGACCCAGGTGGTGGAAGAGGCCGCGCGCGGCCACCAGGTGATCCGCGTGTTTTCCGGCGAAGCCCACGAAAGCCGCCGCTTCTTCCGCCGCAGCGAAGCCCTGCGCGGCTTTTCGCAGCGCATGACGGTGGCCTTCGCGGCGACCACGCCGGTGACCCAGATCGCCACCTCGCTGGCGCTGTCGGTGGTGATCCTGATGGCGCTGCGCGCCGGCATGACCTCGGGCGAATTCTTCCGCTTCGTCACCCAGATGCTCCTGCTGCTGACGCCTTTGAAGGCGCTGGCCGAAGTCAACGGTCCGATGCAGCGCGGGATCGCCGCCGCCGAAACCGTGTTCGAAATGATCGACGCCCCGGTCGAGCACGACAGCGGCACCCGTGCCCTGGCGCGCGCGCAGGGCCATGTGCGCTTCGAGAACGTCTCCTTCCGCTATTCGAACGCCCACGGACTGGCCCTGGACCGCGTCTCGCTCGACGTGAAGCCCGGCCAGACCGTGGCCCTGGTCGGCATGTCGGGCGGCGGCAAGTCGACCTTCGTCAACCTGGTCACGCGCTTCTACGAACCGGAATCCGGCCGCATCCTGCTCGATGGCATTCCTTACCAGGACATCCAGCTGCCCTCGCTGCGCGCCCAGCTGGCGCTGGTCAGCCAGAACGTGGTGCTGTTCGACGACACCCTGCGCGCCAACATCGCCTACGGCGTCGAGCACATCGACGAAGCACGCCTGCAGAACGCGATCCGCGCCGCCCACCTGGCGGACGTGGTGGAGCGCCTGCCGGATGGCGTGGACACCATGATCGGCGAGAACGGCATGCGCCTGTCCGGCGGCCAGCGCCAGCGCGTGGCGATCGCACGCGCGATCTACAAGGATGCGCCGATCCTCATTCTGGACGAAGCCACCTCGGCGCTCGACAACGAGTCCGAGCGCGCGGTGCAGGCCGCGCTGGACACCCTGATGGCCGGGCGCACCACCTTCGTCATCGCGCACCGCCTGTCGACCATCGAGGGCGCCGACCGCATCGTGGTGATGGAGCACGGCCGCATCGTCGAGCAGGGTACCCACGACGAGCTGCTGGCCGGCGGCGGCATGTATGCCAACCTGTACCGCCTGCAGTTCGCCACCCTGGCGGAAGAGTCATGAAAGCGGCCGCCCATGGATAAGGCCTACAACCAAGCCTACAACAACGGGGCTTACGACAAGGCGCCGCACGAGGCCAGGACGCTGGTGATCTCGCCCAACTGGATCGGCGACGCCGTGATGGCCCAGCCGCTGCTGCACCTGCTCAAGCAGGCGCACCCGGAGCGCGCCATCGACGTGCTGGCGCCGCCGCAGGTGGTGCCGGTGTGGCGCCGCATCCAGGAAGCCGACGACATCCTGGTCACGCCCTTCCGCCACCGCGCGCTGCAGCTGGGCGAACGCCTGCGCTATGCGCGCCTGTTGAGCCGGCGCGGCTACAGCGATGCCTACGTGTTGCCGAACACCCTGAAATACGCGCTGATCCCGTGGCTGGCGCGGATTCCGCGCCGGGTCGGCTACAAGGGCGAGATGCGCTACGGGATGGTCAATGTGATGCACCACGACGAGCAGCCGCCGCGTTCGATGGTGCCGTTCTACGCGGCGCTGGCGCACGAACCCGAGCTGCCACTGCAGGCGAAGCTGGCGCGCCCCTACCTGGTGGTGGCCGACGAAGAGACCGAGCAGGTCGGGCGCCGCCTCGCCATCGACCTGCGGCGCCCGCTGGTGGCCTTTGCGCCCGGCGCCGAATTCGGCATCGCCAAGCGCTGGCCGCCGGCCCACTACGGTGCGCTGGCGCGCGAAGTGATGCGCACCATGCCGGATGCCCAGATCGCGCTGATGGGATCGCCGAACGACCGCGAAACCTGCGACCAGGTGCAAGCCTTCGCCGGCGAAGCCGCCGGCGCCATGCTCAACCTGTCGGGCCAGACCTCGCTCGACGATGCGATCGCGCTGCTGGCCCGGGCCACTGCGGTGGTGTCCAACGATTCCGGCCTGCTGCACATCGCCTCGGCCCTGAACCGCCCGGTGGTGGCCCTGTACGGCTCGACCGACCCGAATTACGCGCCGCCGCTGTCCGACCTGGCGCGCACCGTGTCGCTCGGCCTGCCATGCTCGCCCTGCCGCCAGCGCGAATGCCCGCTGGGGCACCACGACTGCATGAACAAGATGAGCGTGGAGCGGGTGTGGAGCGAGCTGGCGCCGATTTTGGTGCGCTGAGGCGGCAGGGAATAACGAGGCAGCGCGCTGTCTCGTTTTACGCGCTGCGCGCCCGCAAGCCCTTGCCCACCCCGTCCGCCAGCAGCATCAGCACTTCATGCCGCCGCCGCGCCTCGGCGCGCTTCTTCGAGGGGATCGCCTCCAGGTCCGGCGCCGCCAGCGGCGCGCAATCCACCTCATAGTCGCCATCGGCGCGCCGGCGCGCGCCCAGCTCGGCCCACAAGGCGTCGTAGTCGGCCAGCACGCGCCCTTTGCGGATGGCCTTGTAGATGACGCGGTTGCGGTTCGAGACCATCACGACCCGTTCGCAGCCGTAATCGTGGGCCAGCTGGCGCACCAGATTCACCATCAGCTGTTTGGGACGCAGTCCGTGCAGTTCGCGCGTGGCCACCCGGATCGCCTCGCGCGCATCCGCCGTCTTGCCGCCCTGGATGCAGCCGATGCTGAGCGCATGCACGCCGTCGCGCGGGGCGAGCGTGAAGGCGACCGTGTACAGCGTCTCCTCTTGCACCAGTTGCAGCACCAGTTCGCCCTCGCGGTCGAACCTGTCCACGGTGCGTAATTCGATGCGGTAGGGCAGGCCGCTGCGCCCGCACGCCTCGGCCAGCGTCACCGGTCCCATGCTGGCGCGCGCCACGGCCTGGCCGAGGCCGCGCCGGAAGATGAATTCGTAGTGGGCGCGGATCGCCGCCAGCCGCTGGCCGGCGTCCAGCGTGGTGCTGATGTAGGGGCGGTAGACCTTGTACAGGAAACGCGGACAGGTGCGCAGGTATTCCGAAAACGCCGGATGCGAATTCAGCAGGCTCAGCCAGGCCGGCGTCTGGCGCGGGTGCAGCAGGGCGCGCAGGCGGATCTTGGCCAGTTCGCGCAGGAAGGCAAGGCGTGGCAGTTGCTGCGGCACTGCCGAACGCAGCGTGACCGAGGGCGCTGCATGGGCCACCAGGCGTTCGGCCCAGCCTGGGTCGTCTCGGTACAGTTTCATGCAGGATCCGGTTCACGTTAAGTTGCGCAAAGTAACGCCATGTAACCTATTGTAACTACCGAAATTCCTGTAGTAAATACATTGTCCTTAGTTAATATGTTAGTCACGTCGCAATGACGTAAAAAAGCCCCGGTCCTTGCGGAGCGGGGCTTTTGCAGCTGGCTGATTATGCAGCCGGCTGATCAGCTGGCGTAGTGCGCCGACTCTTCCTTCTGGACTTCCTTCACGCCCACTTCGCGTTCGCGCAGGTAGCGGCCCAGCGCATCCTCGAAGGACGGCAGGAGCATGCCGCGCTCGCTGCCGAGGGCGCTGCGGACCGGACGCGGGGCGCGCTGGCCCAGCGTTTCGCCAGCGGCTTCCTCGAGGCTTGCGGCCTCGATGCCGGCAGCGGCGCAGGCGCGGCGCGCCAGCTCGGCCCAGCTCATGGCTTCGCCATTGGTCAGGTGCCAGACGCCGCATTCCTTGTCGATCAGCAGGTCGAGGGCGACGTTGACCAGGTCCGGCACATAGGTTGGCGACACCACCTGGTCGGCGCTGGCCGCGAACGGACGGCCGTTGCCGATCGCATCCAGCGCCTGGCCGACGAAGTTGTGCTCGTCCCAGGGACCGAAGAAGGCGCTGGTGCGGATGACCAGGGCTTGCGGGTCGGAGTCGAGCACGCGGCGCTCGGCCTCGGCCTTGCTGCGGCCATACACACCCAGCGGCGCCACCGGGTCGGATTCGACGTAGGGGCGCTCGGCGCTGCCGTCGAACACCAGGTCGCTGGAGAAGGTCATCAGACGCACGCCGTGGCGGATCGCGGCCAGGGCCAGCACCGTCGGGCCGTGGGTGTTCTCGCGCATGCAGCGTTCGCTCTCGCCCGGGACCTCGGCATCGTCGACGCGGACGTAGCCGCCGGCGTTGATCACGGCCCAGGGTTTGTAGCGCACGATCGCGGCTTCCACCGAGGCCGGATCGGCGATGTCCATCTCCTGGCGCGTCAGGACGTGGTAGGCCAGGTTGCGCCGTTCGCAGATGCGGGCAAAAGCGCGTCCCAGGGTGCCGGTGGCGCCGGAAATCAGGATCGGCTGCGGCGACGTCGAGCGGAAGGCGCCGCGGTCGTTGATGTCGGCTACCGCGGTGCGGGTGGCGACCGGCTTGGCCAGGAAGCGGCCCGGACGGCGCCACCAGCCCTGTCCCTGCAGCACCGGGTGCGAGAGCGGACGGCCGGTGGCCAGTTCGCGCATCATCGAGGCCAGCGCGGTGGGGCGCGGCTGCGGACCGCGCACGTCGAAGGGACCCGGCTCATAGTAGCCGCGGCATTCGGTGACCAGGCAGTTCCAGTCGTAGGATCCGAGCAGGGCCCAGACCGTGACGGCGCGGATGTCGGCGCCGTTCTGCTGCACCTTCTTGGCGGCGTTCCAGATTTCCACCAGCCAGCGCAGCTGGTCTTCGCGGTTGGCGTCGATGTGGGCCTCGGTCACCGCGACCGGCAGGCCGTAGCGGTCCCAGGTTTCCTGGAGCAGCGGGCCGATGCCGGGCGTCGGCGTGGCCAGCACGCGCGGGCACTCGATGTCGGCGTGGGGGACGCCGCGGTACTGGGTGCGGCGGCTTTCCGGATAGCGCTCGACGCGGTGGTCGAGCCAGCGTTCGCTGGTGGCATAGTAATTGACGCCGATGATGTCCGGCGGGCAGGGGTTGGCCTTGAACCAGAGCAGCTCTTCCGGGGTGGCTTCGGATTCGAGCAGGTAATCCCAGAGCGCGTGGTCCTGGTCGATCTTGCCGCACAACATATCCCAGCCGAGCCAGCGGCGCTCGTTGAAGAAGTTTGCGAACTCGGCCATTTCCGGCGTGCCGTAGGTGCGCGACAAGTCGTCGGTCTGCACCAGCTTGGCATTCGGGTTGACCTTGCGGATTTCTTGCATGCACAGCACCACTGCCTTGCACTGGTGGATCAGGGTGCGGATGAACATGGCTTCCGAATTGCCGTGCGGGTACCAGACGCCGTTCAGGCCGGAGAAGCGCGCGGTGGTGCAGGGTTCGTTTACCGGGGTGTAGTACTCGACCCAGGGATAGCGGCGCGCGACGGCGCCGGCGTATTCGGCCAGCTGTTCCGGGAAGGCCGGATCCATCAGGCTGGTGTGGCGCGGGCCGGAGCCATGGTGGATCAGGCCGACGATGGGCGTGACGCCCAGTTGCTGCAGCACGGGCAGGCGTTCATCCGACCAGGTCCAGTCCGCCTTATCGATCCCTTCGGGCGCGGTGCGCTCCCACAGCACGGGGTAACGCACGGCACGAATGCCGAGCGACGCAAAACGTTCGAGGTCCTGCAGTCGCTCGGCATGGCCGTTGCGATCCATCTGGGAAAAATAGTTGTCGCGTACGCGATTCACGGTGCATTCAAGACCGCCCCACAGCTGGAGCGGAGAGGTTGCTGGCTGGATAGGGTTGTTAAGATTCATGAGCGTTTCCTGCGTGTTTGATCCGAAGCTTTACCTTAGTCGGCTGACACTGCTTCTTGTGTGAGCTGGCGAACATAAAACCTGGATTTAGGAGAAGTCCTACGTAGTGTCAGTAATCGATAAGGTAAATCTATTTCTTTTGGGAATTTTAATCGCTGTTTTTCTTGACAAGCCGTACGATGACCCCACATCCAAGCAAGATGGCAGCGGAAAGGAGAAGAAGCATGTACATGGTGTATTGGACGCTTGTCGAGGACGCCACAAGCACGCCGCAGGCACAAGTCTTTGACACCAGCGAGATGGTGGGTGCCATGAAATTCATGGAAGATTTGCGGCGCCGCCAGCGCGAAGGGGAGGGGGTGCGCTTCATTACCATGTGTTCTGAGCACCCGGACGTGGTGGGGCACCCGGGGGTAGATGTGACCGGGCCGGGTTATGACTGGAAGAAGCGGCGGCGCTGATTTTCTGGCGTGCTGGCTCTGTCTGAACGCGTGGACGGCGTGGGTGTAGACGTGACGCAGGCCGTAGGGTGTAGTCGTCCACCCTACCCGATACGCGGCCCTTATTAAGGGAGCGCGGCTGCCATTGCCTTGAGCGCGTGTTTCAGCACTTTGCCGGTGGCGGCCGCAGGCAGCGCTTTCATGAATACGATGCGCGTGGGCCGCTTGTAAGGGGCCAGGCGCTCTGCCGCAAAGTCCTGTAACTGTTCTGCCGCCAGCGCCTGCCCGGCGGCCGGCTGCACGAAGGCCACCACTTCCTCGTTGCCATCGGGCGCGGCCTTGCCCACCACCGCCGACTGCAGCACGCCTGGGTGGGCATTCAGCACCGTCTCCACTTCCAGCGGAAACACGTTGAAGCCGGAGCGGATGATCAATTCCCTGGTGCGGCCGACGATGAACAGGGCGCCGTCCGGATCGCGCCTTGCCATGTCGCCGGTGTTGAGCCAGCCGCCGGGCCGCAGCGCGGCCGCGCTCAGGGCCCCTTCGCGGTAATAACCGCGCATGACATTGGGGCCGCGCACCCACAGCTCGCCGGCGTCGCCGGGCGCCACCTCCCGCCCCGCCTTGTCGACGATGCGCAGCGCCACCCCCGGAATCGGCTGGCCGACCGAGGTGTCGGCGCGCGGCGCGTCCAGGCGGGTCTGGCTGACCGTGGGCGCGGCTTCGGTGAGGCCATAGCCGTTGTGCAGGGGCAGGCCCAGCAGGGCCTCGACCCGCCGTTTCAGGGCTGGATCGAGCGGCGAACCGCCGGCGTAGGCGAAGCGCAGCGTCGAGGCGAGCGGGGCGGGCAGGGCGCTGCATGCCGCCAGCTCCAGCAGGCGCGCATACATGGCGGGCACGCCCTGCACGATGCTCAGGCCGTCGTCCTGGATCGCGGCCAGCATCGCTTCCGGCGTGAAGCGCGCCGCCAGCTGCAGGCAGGCGCCGGCGCACAGGGTGCCGAGCAGCACCGAGGTCAGGCCATACACGTGCGAGATCGGCAGCACGCCCCAGGCGCGGTCGTCCGGCACCAGGCCGCGCAGGCGGCTCGACACGGCGGCCACGAACAGCAGGTTGCGGTGGCTCAGCATCACGCCCTTGGGCTGGCCGGTGGTGCCGGTGGTATAGATCAGCGCGGCAACCGTGTCCGTATCAGAGCCGCCGTCCGCCGGCTCGGGCGCACAGACCTCGTTCAGCGCGCCGATCATCAGTTCACCATGCGCCTGCGCACCGGCGCGCGCCGCATGCGCCGCCGCTTCCGCCGACACTGCCGCCGTGTACAGGGCCAGGCGCGCACCGCAGTGGGCCTGGATGCCATCGACTTCCGGCGCCGACAGGCGCGGGTTGAGGTTGACGATCCAGGCGCCCAGGGTCGACGCCGCGAAGATCAGCGCCACCTGGGCGATGCAGTTCTCACTGACCAGCAGGACGCGGTCGCCGCGGCGCACGCCGCGTCCGTGGAGCAGGGCGGCGCAGGCGTCGATCTCGGCGACCAGGGCTGCGTAGCTCAGCGTGCGGCCGTTTTCGCGCAGCGCTGGCGCATCCGGCGTGCGTGCCGCTACCGTGCGCGGGATCGCATCGATGCGCGCCGGCAGCGCCGCCAGCAGTGTCTGCACGTCGAGCTGGTCTGCGTCGAGCTGGTCTGGAGAAGCGTGCTGGGCGAGGTTCATGGCGGGTCTGGGTAATCGAAACAGGGGCGGAAATCGCGCCGGCGGGCGCCGCCCGCGCATCATACGCCGGCCATCACGGCTTGCCACTACGAAATGTTGAAACCGCGGCAGCAATGCGTCCTTCGGTGGCGGCCCTATTTTGGGGAGCATGGCACAATTACAAGCATGAAACACCCAGACTCGTTTTTTGCCCCGCCCGGGTTGTCCGCCGAGTTGTCCAATTCGCCGGACCGCTACCGCCCCCGGCTGTCCGCGGCCAGCGCCGGCCTCACGCACGAGGTGGCCGCCATCGACGAGCGCGGGCGCCGCTCGGCCATCCAGATCCCGGCCGAGCGTCCGCTCACGGTGTATGTCGACAAGCGCGAACTGGTGACCCTGATGACGCTCGGCGGCGCCCCCGAGGCGCTGACCCTGGGCTATCTGCGCAACCAGCGCCTGGTGCGCGCCATCGAGGACGTGGTGTCGGTGCAGGTCGACTGGTCGGTGGACGCGGTGGCGGTCGTCACCCGTGGCGGCATCGCCGACGTCGAGGCGCGCACGGCAAAGAAAGTGGTCACCACCGGCTGTGGCCAGGGGTCGGTGTTCGGCGGGCTGATGGATGAAGTGGACAGCATCCGCCTGCCCGCGGATGCGACGCTGCCGCAATCCGTGGTCTACCGCATCGTCGATACCATCCGCACCCAGCAGTCGATCTACAAGCAGGCCGGCTCGGTGCATGGCTGCGCGCTGTTCTCGAACACCGGCGAGCTGCTGTATTTCGTCGAGGACGTGGGGCGCCACAACGCGGTCGATGCCATCGCCGGCCTGATGTGGCTGGACGGCGTGGAGGGGGCCGACAAGGTGTTTTATACGACCGGGCGCCTGACCTCGGAGATGGTGATCAAGGGCGCCCAGATGGGCATTCCCTTCCTGCTGTCGCGCTCGGGCACCACCCAGATGGGCCACATGGTCGCGCAAAAGGTTGGCATGTCGCTGCTGGCGCGCTGCAGCGGCAAGCATTTCCTGCTGCTGGCCGGCGGCGGGCGCCTGCTGTTCGAACCCGATCTGCTCGAACCCCTGAACGCGCCGCGCCAGCCGGCCACGCCGATGGAACTGTAAGAATGGAGCCGTAACCAATGGACCTGCCCATGCTCGACGCCACGCTGCACGCCTTCGCCATGCTGGTCTCGGGCGATGGGGCCTTGTGGTACATCGTCTGGGTATCGCTCAAGACCAGCCTGGTCGGCCTGCTGCTGGCGGCGCCGCCGGCCGTGCTGCTCGGCTACATCATCGCCATGTACCGCTTCCGCGGGCGCCGCATCGCGATCTGGCTGGCACAGGCGGCGCTGTCGCTGCCGACGGTGCTGATCGGCCTGCTGCTCTACCTGCTGCTGTCGCGCCGCGGGCCGCTGGGCGACCTGCAATGGCTGTTTTCCCAGCCCGGCATCGTATTCGGCCAGTGCGTGGTGGCGCTGCCGGTGCTGCTGGCGTTTACGCTGGCGGCGGTGCAGGCCCTCGATCCGCGCTATGCCGAGACCGCCGTCGCCCTGGGCGCCTCGCGCTGGCAGGTGATGCTGCGCGTACTCCATGAGGCGCGCTTCGGCGTGATGGCGGCGGTGCTGTCCGGCTTTGGCCGCGTGATCTCGGAAGTCGGCTGCGCGCTGATGGTGGGCGGGAACATCGAGGGCCAGACCCGCACCATCACCACCGCGATCGCCCTGGAAACCAGCAAGGGCGATTTCGCCCAGGGCATCGCGCTCGGCATCGTGCTGGTGACCCTGGCGCTGATGATGAACGGTGCCCTGATGCTGCTGCAGGGCGACGCCCATGCGGCGCGGGAGCGCGGATGAGCATCAGCATCCACACCAGCATTAGTGCGGCCGTCTATGAAAACGAGAATGTGCCCCAGCGCGACGAGCGCCGCAAGGCCTTGCTGGGCGTGCGCGGCCTGCGCAAGCGCTTTCACGAGCATCATCGCGAGCGCCTGCTGTTCGACATCGACCGCATCGAGATCGCCACCCACGGCGCCTATGTGCTGACCGGGGCCAACGGCGCCGGCAAGAGCACGCTGCTGCGCGTGCTGGCCGGCCTGGAACGCGCCGAGATCGACAGCCTGCGCTTCGCCTGCGAGGACGTGCTGCGCGTCCATCCGTATCCGCGCGCGATGCGCGAGGCCATCGTCTACGTGCACCAGCACCCGATCCTGTTCTCCACGAGTGTGGCGCACAACGTCGGCTACGGCCTGGCGATGCGGCGCGTGCCGAAGGACGAGATCGCGCGCTGCGTGGCCGAGGCCATGGACTGGGCCGGCGTCACCCACCTGGAAGGCACCGATCCTTCGAAGCTGTCCGGCGGCGAACGCCAGCGGGTGGCGCTGGCGCGCGCCAAGGTGCTCAAGCCGCGCCTGCTGCTGCTGGACGAGCCGACCGCCAACCTCGACGGCCAGGCGCGCGAACAGGTGATCGCATTGATCCCGACCCTGGTCGAAGCGGGGAGCAGCGTCGTCATCGCCTGCCACGACCGCGACCTGATCGGCCTGCCCGGCATCCAGCGCATGAAGTTGCGCGACGGCCACATCGAATACCGCTGACATTTATAATAAGTAATTAACAACAACCAAAGTCCACAGGGGATCATTATGCAACGCCGTTCCGTACTCGCACTCTGTATCGCCGCTGTCTTCACGACGTCCTTCGCGCATGCGCAAACCGACGACAAGGTACTGCGCCTGTCGACCACCACCAGCACCGAGAATTCGGGCTTGCTCGCCTATCTGCTGCCGGGCTTCGAGGCCAAGTCCGGCCTCAAGGTCAAGGTCATCTCGGTCGGTACCGGCAAGGCGCTGGAACTGGGCAAGAACGGCGACGTCGACGTCACCCTGGTGCATGCGCGCCAGCTGGAAGACAAGTTCGTGGCCGAAGGCTGGGGCATCGACCGCCGCGACGTGATGTACAACGACTTCATCGTGGTCGGCCCGGTCGCCGACCCGGCGAAGTTGAAGGGCGAACACGACGTGCTGAACGCCTTCAAGAAGATCGCGTCGAGCAATACCAGGTTCATCTCGCGCGGCGACAACTCCGGCACCGACGTGATGGAAAAAGCCTACTGGCAAAGCGTCGGCACCCGGCCGGCCGGCACCAATTACGTCTCGGCCGGCCTTGGCATGGGCGAGGTGCTGAACATGGCCGCCGAAATGGGCGCCTACACCCTGACCGACCGCGCCACCTATGGCGCCTACAAGGCCAAGACCGGCCTGGCGATCGCGGTGGAAGGCGACAAGCGCATGTTCAATCCCTACGGCATCATCGCGGTGAACCCGGAGAAGCACAAGGGCATCAACTACAAGGGCGCCAAACAGCTGATCGAGTGGATGACGTCGAAGGAAGGGCAGGCGAAGATCGCGGCCTTCAAGCCGGCTGGGGAGCAGTTGTTTTTCCCTTCGGCTAAGTGATTGGCTGGTCGTACGGCGCTTGAACTTGGATTCCCGCCTGCGCGGGAATGACGGATAGTTCAACCCGTGCATGAACAGACAAAAAAGGCCGCATAAGCGGCCTTGATTACGTAGCGACGCGATCAATCACGCCAAAGCGTGCATCACCGCCTGCACCGGAATCGCCTTCACCCAATCGCGCCGCTGGTCGGCCGTGATCACGGTGCTGTTGGCCTTGTCCACCGGCGCCCATTCCGGCGTCTTCTGGCGCATCAGCGCCACCACCGGCACGCCAACCGCGTTGGCCAGGTGCATCACGGCGGTTTCCACCGAGACGATCAGGTCGCATTGCGCCAGCATCGCCGGCAGCTGGAAGAAGTTTTCGTTGGCGCTGAACAGCTCGGTGCGGTCAAGCTGGCGCTCGGTCAGCATGGCCTTGACCCGGTTCACTTCCTGGGGCACCGCGTTGACGATGAAGCAGGCATCGCGCCAGCCCGGCTGGGCGCGCATCGTGGTGATCAGCTCGGCCACGCGTTCGACCGGCCAGCAGCGCTTGCGGGTCTTGGCGAAGGGGTTGATGAACACCAGCTTGCCGCCGTGGCGCTGGTCGAAGCCCCATTCCGCCAGCCTGGCGCGGGCGCCGTCGACGTAGCGCTCGGGGATGTGCACGAAGGGGATGCGCCCGGCCGGGGGGATGTCGACGTTGGCCAGCTGGCGGAACCATTCGGCGTGCACGTCGCTGATGTGGGGCGCGCTGCTGCGGTCGGCCACGTCCGGATTCAGGCTGGCATCCAGCTTACGGTAGGTGAAGTAGTGGCGCAGGTCGAGCAGGCCGAGCGGCTTCTTGAGGCCGACCACGAAGCCGTGCGGGCTGATCTCGCGCGCCAGGTCGGCGTAGAAATGCGGGCGCAGGGTGCCCAGCGACACCACGATCGGATAGTGTTCCTGCTGCGCGGCACTGACCGAGGCCCGGAACAGCTCGGGCGAATAGTTCTGGTTGTAGACCCGGTCGATGAATTCGCAGGCGGCCAGCCAGTCGTACAGCACGTTGCGTTTCAGGTGCGGCCACTGGGTGGCGTCGCCGGTACGCCGCACTTCGTCCACCCACAGGTGCAGCTTCAGGTGCGGATAAGTGCGCGCGAACGCCGCGAAGCAGTTCTGCAGATAGGTGTAGTCGCCCAGCGCCAGATGGGCGATGAACAGGATCTTGTCCGATTTTTTCAGCAAATCGGCAGGAATGAGAGGTAGATTCATTATCTCTTACGGCCGCCAGTCAGTATGAAGTACCGACGCCGCCAGTGGTCGATTCAGTGGGGCCGGGTGTTCCATCGCCAGCATGAACAGGAACGATGATACCCGGCGCCGTCCGGCCGGCTGGTTGCGGCAACGGGACCGCCCCGTCTTCGCTTACCGCCGACTCTCTAATTATCAGCAAATTGTCACAAATTGTAGTCCAATCTGGGCCTGTGCGTTGCTATCGGTCAGATTTTTAGAAGTATTGTCCTATGGAAGCAACAGCTGTTGAACAGAATGACAAAAGCCTGTTATCGAAGCGTCAAAGCTGCTGTATTAACGCACAGTTCATTTACATCAGGATGACGTCGTACTGTTCCTGGTGATAGCCCTTTTCCACCTGCAGCGAGATCTTCTTGCCGATGAAATCGCCCAGCATCGCCAGGTGCTGCGATTCTTCTTCCAGGAACAGGTCGACCACTTCCTGCGATGCCAGGATGCGGAATTCGCGCGGATTGAACTGCTTGGCCTCACGCAGCAGTTCGCGCAGGATCTCGTAGCAGATGGTGCGCGAGGTCTTCACCTGTCCGCGGCCAGCGCAGGCCGGGCAGGGTTCGCACAGGATGTGCGCCAGCGATTCGCGGGTACGCTTCCTCGTCATCTCCACCAGCCCCAGGGCCGAGAAGCCGCTGACCGACACCTTGGTGCGGTCGCGCGACAGGGTCTTCTTGAGCTCCGACAGGACGGCGTTGCGGTGCTCGTTGTTCTCCATGTCGATGAAGTCGAGGATGATGATGCCGCCCAGGTTGCGCAGGCGCAGCTGGCGCGCGATGGCGTGGGCGGCTTCCAGGTTGGTCTTGAAGATGGTGTCGGCGAAGTTGCGTCCGCCGACGAAGCCGCCGGTGTTGACGTCGATCGTCGTCATCGCCTCGGTCTGGTCGACGATCAGGTAGCCGCCCGACTTCAGGTCGACGCGCCGGCCGAGCGCACGCAGGATCTCTTCCTCGACGCCGTACAGATCGAACAGCGGCCGCTCGCCGGTGTAATGCTGCAGGCGCGACAGCACGCTGGGCGTGTACACCTGGGCGAACTCGACCAGGCGCAGGTAGTTCTCGCGCGAGTCGACCAGGATCGCGGCGGTCTCGTCGTGGACGAAGTCGCGCAGCACGCGCTGGGCCAGGCTCAGGTCCTGGTACAGCAGGCTGGTGGCGGGGCGGGTGCGCGCGCCCTGGACGATCACGCCCCAGGTCTTGCGCAGGTAATCGATGTCGGCGGCCAGGTCGGCGTCGGAAGCGTCCTCGGCCTGGGTGCGCACGATGTAGCCGCCTTTCTCTTCCTTCGGCAGCAGGCCCTGCATGCGCCCGCGCAGCGCTTCGCGCTCGGCTTCCTTTTCGATCTTTTGCGAGATGCCGATGTGCTTGTCCTGCGGCAGGTAGACCAGCATGCGCCCGGCGATCGAGATTTGCGTGGACAGGCGCGCGCCCTTGGTGCCGATCGGGTCCTTGATCACCTGCACGGTCAGCACCTGGCCGTCGTACAGGATTTTTTCGATGGGGGTGGGCGCCGCATTCGCGCTGTTGCTGTTCGTGCCGTCATGGGGCCGCGCTTCCCAGATGTCGGCCACGTGCAGGAAGGCGGCGCGTTCCAGGCCGATGTCGATGAAGGCCGACTGCATGCCCGGCAGCACCCGCACCACCTTGCCCAGATAGACATTGCCCGCCAGGCCGCGCGTGAGGGTACGTTCGATGTGCAATTCCTGCACGGCTCCCTGTACCACCAGCGCGACACGTGTTTCCTGTGGGGTGATATTGATCAGGATGTCTTCAGTCATGAGCCAAGGCCGTGCATTTATTGTTCAGGGTGCCATCATACACGGTGGCGCAAGCGCCGAGCCCACCCTACAACGCCGAAATGCCCGCCTTTTTCAACAACTGCGCCGTCTCGAACACCGGCAAGCCCATGATGCCCGAATGGCTGCCGTCGATGTGCTCGATGAACAGCGCCGCCAGCCCCTGGATGCCGTAGGCACCCGCCTTGTCGTAGGGCTCCGAGGTGGCGCAATAGGCCTTGATGGCGGCCGGCGTCAGCTTGGCGAAGCGCACGTTGGAGACTTGCGTAACCTGCTCCACGAGGTCGACATGGTGCAGCGCCACCGAGGTCAGGACCTGGTGGGTGCGGCCCGACAGGCGCTCCAGCATCGCCACCGCTTCGTTGGGCGTGGCCGGCTTGCCCAGGATCTCGCCGTCGATGGTGACGGTGGTGTCGGCCGACAGCACCGGACGCAGCGTCATGCGGCGCAGCTGCAGCACGTTCCAGGCAAACGCGCCTTTTTCGCGCGCGACCCGTTCGACGTAGGCCTGGGCCGGCTCGCCCCCGTGCACGTCCTCGCTCACGTCGACCGTGCGCACCGGATCCGTTCGCAGGCTGAACAATTCAAAATCGATGCCGACCTGGCGCAGCAATTCGCGCCGGCGCGGGCTTTTCGAAGCGAGGTAGATTTTCTTGTCGAGCGGTCTCATCTAATTCTTGTCGTAGGGGAGGGGGACTTCAGACGCGATGATAGGGGTGGTTCTGGGTAATCGACCACGCACGATAAAGCTGTTCCGCCAGCATCACGCGCACGATTCCGTGCGGCAGCGTCATGCTGGAGATGCGGATCAGGCCATCGGCGCGGGCCTTCAGCGCGGGGTCGAGGCCGTCGGCCCCGCCGATCAGGAAGGCGACGTCACCGCCGCCCTGCTGCCAGGATTCCAGCTGCTGGGACAGGCCGACGCTGGTCAGGTCCTTGCCGCGTTCGTCGAGGGCGATGATGCGCACGCCCTTGGGCAGGACGGCTTCGATGCGCTCGCGCTCGAGCGCCATGGCGGTGGCCGCGGTCTTGCTGCCCGAGCGTTCGACCGGCTTGATTTCCTTGAGCACGATGCGCAGCTCGGGCGGCATGCGCTTGGCGTACTCGCCGAAGCCGGTCTCGATCCAGGCCGGCATCTTGTGGCCGACCGCGGCGATGATCAACTGCATTGAAGCTGACTTGTCTGCATCAAGCGGGCCGGCGGCTTATTCGGCCGCTTTCTTGACGGCGCGGCGGATCACCTTCTTGGCCGGTGCGGCGTCGGCACTCGCAGCCGCGGCCGGGGCTGCGGCCTTGGTCAGGCGCTTGGTGGTCGCAGCCTTGGCGGCCTTGGCGGCGGCGGCATCGGCGGCGGCGGCTTTCGGCACGGCGACTTTCACGGTGGCGCCGGTCGGGATCTTGGCGGCAGCCTTTTTGGCGGCCGGCTTCTTGGCAACGCCTTCGGCAACGGCTTTCTTCGCGGCCGGCTTGCGCTCGCGCACCGGCTTGGCTTCCGGCTGCGCCTGGTTGGCGGCCAGGTGCTTCGACTTGATCTTCGGTGCGGCGTCGGCTTCCTGCCCTTCGGTGCTCGACTTGCGCTTGGCGGCGCCCAGCTTGACCGGCTTTTCGCCCCAGATTTCTTCCAGGCGGTAGTACTGGCGAATGGCCGGCTGCATGATGTGGACGATCATGTCGCCCAGGTCGACCAGCACCCATTCACCGGTGTCCTCGCCTTCCATGCCCACCACGTCACCGCCCGCTGCCTTGACCTTGTCGCGCACCGAGGCGGCCAGCGCCTTGGTTTGGCGATTCGACGTGCCGGACACGACCGCGATACGGTCGAACAGGCTGGTCAGGTTGGTCGTGTCGAACAGGACGATGTCCTGGCCCTTGACGTCTTCGAGGGCGTCGACGACGAGCGTTTGCAGTTTCTTGATATCCATTAGCTCTTGTATAAGTTATGTTGTTGAATATAGTCTAGCACTT
>Ga0308168_1000503_pt1 | contig 46850 bp, 42 predicted proteins | sample PhyCR2_FD_202133 | JGI IMG/M metagenome (GOLD analysis project Ga0308168, IMG submission 202133) | Phyllosphere microbial communities from UC Gill Tract Community Farm, Albany, California, United States - DLSLRC.R2 | ecosystem: Host-associated > Plants > Phyllosphere > Unclassified | place: USA...
CAATCACACTGACTGGTTGATTACTTTTACCTTTAGCCGAGGCTAAGTAGCTATCTCCAGCCTTATAACTTAGGCCGGTTGGATCGATATCATGGCCACGCGCAGCACGTATCCATCCCATCTGTGACAGAACGATGGTGACTGGCTCAGAAGGCACTAAGTCTGTTTCGCTAATCGCTTTAGCTTCACTGCGCTCTTGCAGCGGTGAGCGACGATCATCTCCATAGAGTTTGGCATCCGCTTGCAACTCTTTCTTCAGTAACGTATTCATTTTACGTTCTGACGCTAATAGTGCTTGTAACTCATCGCGCTCTTTTTCAAGCTCTTTCTGCTCACCGCGAATCTTCATCTCTTCCAGACGAGCGAGGTGACGTAATTTTAATTCGAGGATCGCTTCTGCCTGTGTCTCACTCAGTCCAAACCGTGCGATCAACGCGGACTTCGGTTCATCCTCATTACGGATTATTTCGATTACTTCATCGATATTCAAAAATGCGACAAGCAGGCCTTCTAAGATATGTAATCGATTTAATACTTTTTCCAAGCGATAAGATAAGCGGCGACGGACCGTATCGCGTCGATATGTTAGCCACTCACTTAGAATCTCGCGAAGATTTTTGACGGCTGGGCGATTATCCAAGCCAATCATATTCAAGTTTACGCGATAGCTTTTTTCTAAATCAGTGGTGGCAAAGAGGTGATTCATCAAGGCTTCGCTGTCAACACGATTTGATCGCGGCACGATCACAATACGTGTTGGACTTTGATGGTCAGACTCATCACGAAGATCCTCGACCATCGGCAGCTTCTTATTACGCATCTGCGTCGCAATCTGCTCCAATACCTTGGAGCCAGAGGCTTGGTGAGGTAACGCAGTCACTACGATCTCCCCCTCCTCCAACTGCCAGACAGCGCGCTGGCGGATACTGCCACGTCCGGTTTCGTAAATTTTACGAATCTCTTTACGTGGTGTGATGATTTCAGCTTCAGTCGGAAAATCCGGACCTTGAACAATATCCAGGAGCGCTTCGAGAGAGGTCTCGGGTTTATCAATCAGCGCAATGGTCGCTTGAGCCACTTCGCGCAGGTTATGCGGCGGAATATCGGTGGCCATGCCCACTGCGATACCGGTAGTACCATTTAGCAGGATATTCGGTAAACGCGCAGGCAGCATTTTCGGCTGTTCGAGCGTGCCATCAAAGTTTGGAATAAAATCGACCGTGCCCTGCCCTAATTCAGCTAGCAAGGTTTGCGCATACTTGGAGAGTCGCGACTCGGTGTAACGCATCGCTGCAAAGGACTTCGGATCATCGGGGGCGCCCCAGTTACCTTGTCCATCAATCAGTGGATAGCGATAGGAAAAAGGTTGCGCCATCAGTACCATGGCTTCGTAGCAGGCACTATCACCATGGGGGTGATACTTACCGAGTACATCACCGACAGTCCGCGCCGATTTTTTAAATTTTGCGCTGGCATTGAGACCCAATTCTGACATCGCATAAATGATACGACGCTGTACCGGTTTAAGACCGTCTCCAATATAAGGCAATGCGCGATCCATAATGACATACATCGAATAATTGAGATAAGAATTCTCAGTAAATTCGTGTAGTGCGCGGCGCTCAACACCGTCCTGCGTGATTACACTCATGAATTATTCCTCACTTCACTCCCGGGATACCTATTTCTGGCGGGATTATTTGCCCGCGATAGTACCTTATTAGACATCGTTAGTCACAATAACTCTGATTTTTGCTCTGTGCAGCTACCGCATAGAGCGTTAATTATCTGCGTGTAAATCGTAGATAATTCTTGAGGAAATATCCCCAAATTTGACATGAGAGAAGACCAATGAGCCATATCCACATTATTGATGGCGGAACGACCTTCGGCCATTCGCAAGGTGAACTCAACCATACCTTGGCTAACACCGCGCAAGAGACACTTAAAGCCTTGGGTCACAAAGTGACAAAAGTATGTGTAACCGATGACTACGATATTGAACAAGAGATTGAACAGTTCGTCGCGGCCGATAGCCTTATCCTGCAGATGCCAGGCTGGTGGATGGGCGAGCCTTGGACCGTAAAAAAATATATCGACGAAGTTTTTACCTTCGGACATGGCCGTCTTTATGCCAATGATGGGCGCAGCCGTGCCGATAGCGAAAAGCATTATGGTTCTGGTGGTCTGCTGCAGGGTAAGAAATACCTGCTTTCATTGACCTGGAACGCGCCGCTGCAAGCATTCACCGATAAAGAACAGTTCTTCGAAGGTGTCGGCGTCGACGGGGTTTACCTGCATACGCACAAAGCCTTTCAATTCTTGGGCATGACCGCACACCCTACCTTTATCTGTAACGATGTGATTAAACGTCCTGACGTCCCAACCTATCTTCGCGACTATCAAAAACACCTGACCGATACTTTCGGCCAGGCGTAATCCAGCGGGGGATCAGAGTTCGATCTCGACCTGATCTCCTTGCTCCTGTAACCAATTCCGGCGATCTTCCGAACGCTTCTTCGCCAGCAGCATATCCATAACGCGCAGGGTTTCCGCCTCATCTTCCTCACTGATTGTCAGCTGTACCAAGCGACGCGTATTCGGATCAAGCGTGGTTTCACGAAGTTGTGAAGGGTTCATCTCACCTAACCCTTTAAAACGCTGAACGCTGATTTTTCCGCGCTTACGACTTAGCTTATCGATGATTATTTCTTTTTCGTCATCATCCAGCGCATAGTGTACCTCTTTACCTAAATCGATACGGTACAGCGGCGGCATGGCAACATAGACGTGGCCGTTACGCACTAAATTCCGAAAATGCTTAACGAACAGCGCGCATAACAATGTGGCGATGTGCAATCCATCGGAGTCAGCATCGGCCAAAATACAGATTTTACCGTAACGTAGCTGGCTTAAATCCTCGCTATCGGGATCAATACCGATTGCGACCGAGATATCATGCACTTCTTGAGATCCCAACACTTCATCGGAAGAGACCTCCCAAGTATTAAGGATTTTCCCTTTGAGCGGCATGATGGCTTGGAATTCGCGTTCGCGAGCTTGTTTTGCGGATCCGCCTGCAGAATCACCCTCGACCAGAAACAGTTCGGTCCGAGATAAATCCTGCGCCGTACAGTCGGCTAATTTCCCAGGTAACGCCGGGCCGCTTGTGAGCTTTTTACGTACTACTTTTTTTGCTGCGCGCAGGCGTCGCTGGGCGCTAGCAATCGCTAATTCTGCCAGTTGCTCGGCGATCTGTACGTTCTGGTTTAACCATAAACTGAACGCATCTTTCACAACGTTTGCAACAAAACCTGCAGATTGGCGCGAAGATAAACGCTCTTTAGTTTGTCCCGCAAATTGAGGATCCTGCATTTTTACCGACAGCACGTAGGCACAGCGATCCCAGATATCCTCTGCGGAAAGTTTCACTCCGCGCGGCAGAATATTCCGGTACTCACAGAAGTTACGCATCGCATCCAACAGCCCTTGGCGCAACCCATTAACGTGAGTTCCCCCTTGCATGGTCGGGATCAAATTGACATAACTTTCAGTCAGTAGCTCCCCCCCTTCAGGTAGCCAGAGTAGCGCCCAATCAACCGCTTCCGTCTCACCTGAAAACGAGCCAACGAAAGGTTCCTCAGGTAATACTGGCAAGCCATTAACCGCTTCACGTAAGTAGTCGGTAAGGCCATCCTGATAGCACCAGCGTTGTTCGCTGTCGTTGACCTTATCTTTGAAAACAATCTCAACACCGGGACAAAGTACGGCTTTCGCTTTTAACAGATGGCTTAAACGGCTGACAGAAAATTTTGGCGTATCGAAAAAATGGCTATCAGGCCAGAAATGCACGCGCGTCCCCGTATTGCGGCGGCCAACGGTACCGGTGACAGTCAGGTCTTGTACCTTATCGCCATTTTCGAAGGCCATATCGTACACTTCGCCGCCACGCTTAACCGTGACTTCTACACGCGTAGAAAGGGCGTTAACGACTGAAATCCCTACACCATGTAACCCACCGGAGAACTGATAGTTTTTATTGGAGAATTTTCCCCCAGCATGCAGACGGCAAAGAATGAGTTCTACTGCTGGCACGCCCTCTTCGGGGTGGATATCAACAGGCATTCCTCGCCCATCATCGATCACTTCCAGTGATTGATCGGCATGAAGAATGACCTCAACACGCTTAGCATGTCCTGCTAACGCTTCATCGATACTGTTATCGATCACTTCTTGCGCTAAGTGATTCGGACGAACGGTATCGGTATACATACCGGGCCGACGTCGTACTGGCTCAAGTCCGGTGAGAACTTCGATATCGGCAGCATTATAACTTGATTGAGTCATTATCTTCTTTCGTTTATACAATGTGAGAGGTTAACAAGGCGTTAAACCAAGAAATTCGATTATTGATGGAAAGTGACGCTCGACAGAGATAAAAGCATGGTTTCCCCCCTGTTCAATCGTTTGACGGCATGCTGAGTAGTAAGCAACGGCTTGAGTATAATCTAACACCTCATCGCCGGTTTGTTGCAGCAACCAGAGCAATTTAGGCTCAACTAACGGGGTCACTTCAAGCGTCTTTAAATCGTTTATGTGGCGTGACTCTAACACATATTTTTGCCCAGTGTATGGATTCTGGTTATCGCCTAAAAAATTCAATAATAACTCAAAGGGCATGACTGCTGGATTGATCACAACCGCAGGAACACCATAGCGTTGTGATAACCATGTCGCATAATATCCGCCCAAGGATGACCCTACGATTCCGATCGGACGCTGTTCACACTGCGCAAATTGAGCGTCTAAAAACGTTGCGATCGCCTCAGGCGTTGCCGGAAGTTCTGGAATCTTTAATACGATGGTTGGTGCATTTTCTGCCAGCCACTTGGCTAATAATGCCGCTTTTTCAGAGCGAGGCGAGCTATTAAAGCCATGGAGATAAAGCAAGGTCGGCATATTAATACCCTTCAGAATGAAAATCGGGCTGAAACTGTGCGTCGATAAGACGTTGAACCTCTGTCACTATCTCTCCGTTCGGGCGTAACTCTAGCCAACGCCAGCCTGGCGACTGGTTATCAATAGTAAAGCCGGTACATTGCGGGCGAAACTGCACGCAGGTTGAAGGCGTAGACAATACCCGTCGCCCCTGCCAGAGGTCATCCATCTCTTGATGGATGTGGCCGCATACCACCGTATTAGCGAGGGGATAATCTTGTAACACCTCAGCTAATTCATGCGAATTACGCAGGCTATGGGTATCCAACCATGTACAACCTGATGGAATAGGATGATGATGCAACAAAATAACGGTATGGCGCTGTGGATGCCGAGCTAATGCTTCGCGTAGCCATTGCAGCTGATAGTCACTGAGTAGGCCATGGGGAACCCCATGCACTTGGCTATCGAGTAAGAGAAGCTGCCACTGATCGCCCAGTAATACCGATTTTTGATCACAGATGCCTTCACTTGCCAAGGTTTTGACCATCGCCGGCTGAAAATCGTGGTTACCCGGTAGCCATACACAGGGCTTTTGTAATCGACGAATACCTTTCGCAAAAGCATGATAAGCCTCAGGACTATGATCCTGAGCGAGGTCCCCCGTGGCAATAACCAAATCGATCGGACGCTGTTCAGCGATAACCGCGTCTATCACCGCTTGATAGCTTTGCCAAGTATTGACCCCCAACAGACTCTCTTGTGCAGTTTTAAAGAGATGCATATCAGTGAGTTGAAGGAGCCGAATGCTCCGGTTATCAGCGATCTCTGGCACTAAAGAATTCACTAAAACTCACCTTATATCCGTGTTGAAATCACTATTGTCTCACATCTCAGGCAATGGCGTCGCCATCACACCTTGCACTAGACAATAACGTAGCCATTCAGAAAGAAACTGATTAATTTGATGCTTTTCATCACGTTGATGCAGTTTCCGATTAGGGTAATCATAGCGTGCTTTAAAGCGATAGATCTGTTGTGTCGAACACACTTCTGCAACCATTGCATCATGGTATAACCGCACCGACATTGAGGGTAATTGCCAATAACTCACAACTGGTGCGACTTGTTTTATCAGTACTCGCGTGGTGTAACGCGTAGACTCCTCGATCACCACTTGATAATGGATGCCATTCACTTGGTAGGTCAAGGCGGCGCCCTCCACCTCTTCTCTTGGGATCAATCTCCGTAACTGCGCATAGTTGGTTTCATTTAAGCGCATCATTTCTGGAAAATTGGGGGTGTATTGCTGTTTCATGGAGATAACCACTCATTACGTATTTGCTCATGATGCAGGGCAAGCCATTGGAGGGCGATAATAGAGGCTGCATTATCGATAATTCCCGACTCGACCCACTGATAAGCGAGTTCACGACTCACTACTCTGACCAGAATATCCTCGTTCTCACTCGCTAACCCATGATTCCCTTCTGCCTTGGTCGCGTCGACCTCACCGATAAATATCGCTAGCCTCTCACTGCTACCACCCGGGCTGGATAAATAACTGAGCACAGGTTGAGTTCGTCCAACCTCGACACCCGCCTCTTCTTGTGCCTCACGACGCGCCACCTCCTCATCCGACTCCCCCTCCTCACAAATCCCTGCGACTAATTCAATTAACCAAGGCGTTTTCCCAGCCTCTAATGCAGGGATGCGAATTTGTTCAATTAATACCACTTCATCACGAACCGGGTCATAGGGGAGTAAAACGACGGCTTTTCCACGCTGAAATACTTCACGCACCACAGGCTCGCTCATGCCTCCAGCGTAAAGACGGTGGCGAAAGCGATATTTAGTGATTGAAAAGAATCCCTTATACATGGGTTCTTGGTGCAAAATTTCAACATCATCGCGTGTAAATTGGGTGGGAGATTTTGGCTTTTTGCACATATAATAGACCTCGGATGTAGAGTGGTTCCAATGTCCTAGGACGATTTTTACTAGAAAACTGGGCTATTAACTCAATATTTTACGCTAACGCGCCAAGTAAGGCACGTTCAGCCAACTTATTTCATTCTGTCTGTCTGGTACAATTCGATATATTTTTTGACCTGACAACTTTATTTTTGCAATTTCGCTGCAACACAAAGGAACGCAAATGAAAAAATTGCTCCCCGTACTCGTTGGTCTGAGCTTAGCTGGCTTCAGTCAATTAGGCCACGCTGAAAACTTATTACAAGTTTATCAACAAGCACGTGATACCAATCCTGATTTACGTAGTGCAGCGGCAGATCGTGATGCTGCGTTTGAAAAAATCAATGAATCTCGTAGCCCATTACTTCCACAGCTGGGGCTGGGCGGGGATTACACCTTTAACAGCGGTTATCGTGATAGTAGTGGCGTGCGTTCCAATGCTTGGGCGGGTTCGTTACAGTTATCACAAACTATTTTTGATATGTCGAAATGGCGCGCGTTGACTCTGCAAGAGAAAACTGCAGGGATCCAAGATGTTACTTACCAAGTCGCGCAACAAGATCTTATTTTAAACACCGCGACCGCCTACTTTAACGTGCTCAATGCGATTGATACGCTCTCTTATGTGGAAGCACAGAAACAATCGATTTACCGCGAACTTGATCAAACCACTCAACGTTTCAACGTTGGACTGGTAGCGATTACCGATGTGCAAAATGCGCGGGCGCAATACGATAGCGTATTAGCGAGTGAAGTGACGGCACGGAACGATATCGATAATAAGATGGAGGCACTACGCCAAGTAACGGGCAACAGTTACTTCTCGTTGTCTTCACTTGATATTGGCCGGTTTAAAACGGAAAGACCTCAACCTATCGATGCCTTGCTGACCAAAGCCGAAAACCATAATTTATCGTTGCTGTCTGCTCGCTTATCAAAAGATTTAGCGCGTGAGCAAATTCGCTATTATGAAACGGGGCATATGCCAACCTTAAGCCTCAATGCATCGACTGGGCTAACGAATACCAAGTATCAAGGCTATCGTGCTCACACCACAAGCACCACCCAAGATTCTATCGCGGGGAATAACCAAGTTGGTGTCAGCTTATCTATCCCATTGTATACCGGTGGCTCGGTAACCTCGCAGGTGAAGCAGGCTGAGTATAGCTTCGTAAGCTCCAGCGAGAAATTAGAAAGCGCACACCGTTCTGCCGTACAAACGGTTCGTTCATCATTTAACAACGTTAATGCATCCATCAGTAGTATCGATGCTTATCGCCAAGCTGTTGTCTCCGCACAAAGCTCATTGGATGCGATGGAAGCCGGTTATCAAGTCGGGACCCGTACGATTGTCGATGTGTTGGATGCGACCACGACGCTGTACAACGCTAAGCAACAACTTTCCGATGCCCGCTACGGTTATCTGATTAATCAAATCAATATCAAATACGCGTTAGGCACACTTAACGAGCAAGATATTATCGCGTTAAACAGTAGCTTAGGAAAAGAAGTTTCGACCTCTCCTCAAGCCGTTGCACCGGATAATCCAGCACAAGATAACCGTGCCGATGGTGTAGCGCCGGTACGGACGCAACAAGCATCATTACACTCAACAGCTCCGGTCACTCATTCATCTACTTCTGTAACCAGTACGCCTCGTACAGGTAATCCGTTTCGCGGATAATTAGATGATAACGTTGGCAAAGTCTTCAGGATTTGCCAACGTTAGTGTGGTCTCTTACTGCACTAAAACACTTGTCATACTAATACTGCCCATATCCATTCCACTTACCGGTACCGTTATTCTCTCATCGGCACGGGCTGCGCCCAAGATATACAACAAAGGGATAAAGTGTTCAGGAGTCGGATTCGCCAGCAATGCATCCGGTAACTGCATGTAGTCGATTAACGGATGATGAATGTCGCCTGTTTGCGAACTTAAAGCCTCTTGCACCCGTTGATCAAAATTTTCCGCCCAAGGATAGATATCTCCTTCTTTCCCCCAACGTGCCATCGCTAAATTATGTACAGTATTTCCACTCGCCAGTAATAATACGCCTTCGTCGCGTAGCGAAGATAACTGTTGCCCCAACTGGTAGTGCTGCTCTGGGGTTAACGCTGCATCTAAACTTATTTGCACCACAGGAATATCGGCATCAGGGTACATTTTGACTAATACCCCCCAAGTACCGTGATCTAACCCCCATTGATGGTCCAGTTTAACGTTCACTCCAGCAAGCTGTTGCTTAATTTTTTCCGCTAATTGTGGATCCCCCGCTGCCGGGTACTGCACATCGAATAATGCTTGAGGAAACTGACCAAAATCGTGGATCGTTCTGGGGTGACTCATCGCCGTCACGGCTGTCCCTCTGGTCATCCAATGCGCAGAAATCACCAAGATGGCTTTTGGCCGAGGCAATTGTTCCCCGAGTTGACGCCACACTTCTGTATAGCGGTTTTCTTGAATGGCATGCATGGGATTGCCATGGCCAAGGAAGAGTGCTGGCATACGTTGCATCATGATAAACCCCATTTGTTATCGAATTGGCGTTTAGGATACGCTGCTCAATAGAAAACACACCTAGCGCACGGAGATGATCATTTTCAAAAAAATTGAATATTAATTTTTACGTGGCGGCGCGGTAACTCCACAAGATTGATTTAGAACAGTCTTTCAGCGTCGTATTTGAGCTCTTTATTGCAAAAGCATCCCGTGCAAAGGAGTTAAAAAGGGAGTGTAAGTGGGTTAACTTTTAAGAGATTGGAAAATATGAAAAATTAGATAAACGCTTTTATAGAAAATCTTTCTTAGTGCTCAGAACAAATTATCAGTCATATGACGTTTAAAATTTATCTTTTGTATTTCTTCATTATTTTTTTAATCGTGATGGTTTTAGCCGATGGCGGGCTCGACGATTTACTAGAACCAATAACCTATCACACCCCGTAACAAGCTATTTTACTGCGTTAATGCATTCCTAAACTGATAGCCGATATTCGCGTAATGGTGTTATCGCGGGTTGTGAAGAAGCCTACTGCTACCGACTTACTTTTCGTGGTTCTCTCGACGTCGAGAGCAATAGGCTTACCCAGTATTCTATTTGTTTAGACCGCTTTTTGTTGGTCGTGCTGTTGGCGCCATGCCACTAAATCATCAATGGTCACGACTGGCATATTATGCTGCTTAGCAAACACAATTGCTTCGGGTGCACGCGCCATAGTGCCATCGTCATTGGTGAGCTCGCACAGTACACCTGTTGGCGCATAGCCCGCAAGCCTAACCAAATCGATAGTCGCTTCAGTGTGGCCACCACGGGTGAGTACTCCGCCTTCACGCGCACGCAAAGGGAAGACATGACCTGGTCGGTTAAGATCGCCTGGCACCGCGTTATCGGCAATAGCGGCACGTACGGTGGTTAAGCGGTCAGCCGCAGAAACGCCAGTGGTTACCCCTTGAGCCGCTTCAATGGTGACTGTAAATCCGGTACCGTAGGCACTCGAATTATTTTCGACCATCATCGGTAGCGCCAATTGTTCACGACGTTGCTCAGTAATGCACAGGCAGACGATACCGCTACCGTGGCGGATAGTCAGCGCCATCTGCTCCACGGTCATACTTTGTGCGGCGAAGATCATATCGGCTTCATTTTCGCGATCTTCATGATCCAAAACCATAACGCCTCGGTTTTCACGAAGTGCCTGCAAGGCCGACTCTACACGCTGTTCTGGCGTGCCGAATTCAGATAAAAGTGTGTTCTGATTCATGGTAAAAAATCCTATATATATTAATAAAATTACCAGAATCAGGGCATAGGAGTGACGTCGATAGACGTAGTAATACAGCAGAGATCGCAGTGATCGGAACAGTATCTTTTACCCTCTCCCGTCCGGACTATAACCGTCGGCCCCGGATTTACACCGGATCTGCTGACCTTTAGCAAACTCGCTAAAGCGCTCGCGGGCTTTCAGAAAACTGATTTACCGCCGGTGGGGAATTGCGCCCCGCCCTGAGAATAAGCTTCTTCACTATATCGGCAAAATAATCAATACGCAATCAAGCACTCAGCTCAAAATTAGCTTTTCGTGTGCAGAAAATTAGGTTTCGCCTTGGCGCATTAGCGATTACACTTAAGTGACCTAAAGCCTGCACGCCAGAATTCTCAGAGTGACTCCGGCGTTAACCTCGGGAAATAATTATGATTGACGCAAAAAAAATTGAACAAATCGCACGCCAAGTTCAAGACTCCTTACCTCAGGGAATTCGTAATCTTGGTGATGATGTCGAAAAGAAAATTCGCCAAGTGCTTCAAGCTCAGCTCAGCCGTATGGAGTTGGTCAATCGCGATGAGTTTGATGTACAGACTCAAGTTTTAGTGCGGACAAGAGAGAAATTGGCTTTATTAGAAAAGCGCCTTGAAGCGCTTGAGGGCAAACACGCTGCGGGTAGCGAACCGCAAGAAGTCAGCCCAGCTGATGTGTCCAGCGAAACGCCCATCGTACCGGACGTAAAGCACGACTAATTCACGTTGACGTCGCCTATTTAAGGCGACGTCGTATTATCGGCTAATGGTTAGTTATCTTCTTGATAATATTGGTAGTCGATAAGCCTTCTTCGAAATTTAGAATCCGGACTTCGCCGCCATTGGCAATAACCTCTTCGCCACCGGCTACTTCTTCTGGGCGATAATCTCCCCCTTTCACCAGCAAGTCAGGTAACAATTCAGCAATCAAGCGTTGCGGTGTCTCTTCCTCAAACGGGATTACCCAATCAACCGCCCCTAATGCTCCCAACACAATCATACGGTTTTCGAGTTTATTAATAGGACGAGTAGGCCCTTTCAGCCGAGCCGTCGAAGCATCGCTGTTTACTGCGACAATTAATCGGTCACCCAACTTACGAGCATGGGTTAAGTAGGAGACATGGCCGGCATGCAGAATGTCGAAACAACCATTGGTCATCACAATTTTCTCACCACGCTTGCGAGCGGCATCCAAGGCTTTTTGAAGGGCTGATTGATCCATAATGCCAAAACCGTCTTCGGGGCGAGCATGTAAGGCATTTTCCAGCTCGATCGGGGTCACCGTTGAGGTACCCAGTTTTCCAACCACAATCCCTGCTGCCGTATTCGCGAGAAAACTCGCCTCTTCTAACGTACAGCCATTGGCTAATGAGGCCGCTAATACACCGATAACGGTATCGCCCGCTCCGGTGACATCAAACACTTCCTGCGCTTGCGTAGGAAGATGAAGTGGCGCCTTATTAGGTTGTAATAGCGTCATGCCCTGCTCAGAGCGTGTGACCAATAGAGCACTTAGCTGGCAACTATCTAATAGAGCCATGCCTTTTTCGACTAGCTGTTGCTCGCTATGGCATTTCCCGACCACCGCTTCAAATTCTGACAGGTTTGGGGTTAATAATGTTGCCCCGCGGTAACGGGTAAAATCGCTGCCCTTAGGGTCGATCAGGACAGGGATTCCTGCCTCTCTCGCTTGAGTAATAAGCGGTTGAATATCCGCTAACGCGCCTTTAGCGTAGTCAGATAAGACCACCGCGCCAACATTATCGAGGGCAAGCGGCATGCGCTCGGCAATTTTCTTACTTTGCTGCAGGTCGAATGGCTCTTCAAAATCCAAGCGAATAAGTTGCTGGTTACGGGAGAGTACCCGCAATTTAGTAATGGTTGGATGGGTTGCGAGTGCGACAAATTGGCAATCGACGCCCACTTGCGTCAATGCTGCATTAAGCTGTTCAGCCGCCTCATCTTCACCGGTTAAACCGATGATCCGTGATGCTGCGCCCAATGAAGCAACATTCATTGCAACGTTGGCTGCGCCACCAGGACGCTGTTCCACTTCATCAACTTTGACGACAGGGACTGGGGCTTCCGGGGAAATCCGTTGTGTTGGTCCGTACCAATAGCGATCAAGCATTACATCGCCAATCACCAATACTCCTGCACGATTAAATTCAGGCAGTGAAACCTTCATGCCAGCAACTCCAAGCTCGATTTGTTTAACATTTTCCGCCTATCATACCACAGCCCATTCAGAATGGCGGTGCTCACTATCACGCCCTACGCTTCCGGCTCTAACCACTGCTGCCAAGCCGATCGCGTCACCGAACGCTGTGGCATAAATGCCTGCTCGTCCACCACGCCATCATCGCCCTGCAGCGCTAGGTGATGTAGCGTGTCGCGCAGGGTGATGTAAGCTTGAGTGAGGGCCTCAGCGCTCTGTTCAGTTAATATCCCCTGCTGAGCTAACATTTCGATTATCCGCACATTATCCGACCAGCGCGTTAGATTGGGGGACTCCGCGGCAAACCTCAGTACCCAATACTGAGCGAGAAATTCAATATCGATAATTCCGCCTTGGTCGGCTTTGATATCCCATTTCGGCAGGTGTTTATTGCCCAAATGCTTAAGCATTTTTTCACGCATCTCCGCCACTTCAATCGTAAGCTGGCCAACCTCTCTTGGACGGCAGAGGATGCTTTGTCTGATTTGCGCAAATTTCTGTTGTAATCCTTGATCGCCAAAAACCGTACGAGCCCGAACTAAGGCTTGGTGTTCCCATGTCCAGGCTTCTTGGCGTTGATAGTCGGCAAACGCGTCAAAGGTAGTGACCAGCATACCGGCAGCGCCGGACGGCCGTAATCGCGCATCAACGTCGTAGAGAATACCGGAGGCGGTTCGCGTGCTAAAAAGATGGATAATTCTTTGTGCCATCTTCAAATAGAATTGCCGTCCTTCAATACTTCGTTCGCCAGTGGTAACCGTCTCTGCAGGACAATCGTGTAAAAAGACCAAGTCTAAATCAGAGCGATAGCCTAACTCCCAGCCGCCTAGCTTACCGTAGCCGACAACGGCAAAACCTGGCCCTTGATCAGCGGTAAGATGATTGGGGGGTCCATAGCGCTGAACCATTAATTGCCAAGCCTGCCAGACCACAACGTCCAATAACGCTTCGGCCAGCCAAGTTAAGTGGTCACTCACCTTCATTACCGGCAAAGTGCCGGCAATATCTGCCGCGGCAATGCGTAATTGTTGAGTGAGCTTAAATTGCCGCAAGGCTTCGACCTGCTGCTCTTCATCCTCTTGCGGGATCCGTAAGAGGTATTCACGCAGTTCCTCTCGATAACTATTATTAGGTGCCGGTTGATAGAGCGTTTGCGGATCTAACAACTCATCAAGCAGTAAGGGGTGGCGGGCAAGCTCAGTCGCGACCATCGGCGATGCCGCGCACAACCTGACAAGATGTTTTAAGGCACCGGGATATTGAATAAATAACTCAAGGTAGGTGCTGCGACTGGCAACACTGAGTAGCACTTCGGTTAATCGCGAGAAGGTCGCGGCGGCATCCGCACGAGGAGTAACCTCGGCGAGAATTACCGGCATTAACTGGTCAAGCGCTTGACGCCCTCTCGGTCCCACCGTCTTGCGACCGATATCGTGTTGGAAATGTTGGAGCGAAGACAATAATTGCTGTTGCTGCTCAGCCGTTAGCTGGGGCGTCACTTCTTGCAGTTCTTCAAGATCCGGCGCATCTAACCACCAATGGTGGGAGTAATGTTCTGGAGGACGTTCACTACAAGTCTCTTCTTCACCGATAAGTTCCACGAAAATGGCGTGGATATCCTGCATTACTTGGTCGAGAGTTGAGACCAATAACGACCATTGTTCCATCCCCATCGCCCAAGCAAGACGCTGACGATTGAGTTCGTCTTCAGGCAGTGTCTGTGTTTGTTGATCACCAATACTTTGCAGGAGGTTTTCGAGACGTCGCAAGAAAAGGTAGCCGGAATGCAGCACTTGGGCTTGCTGTTTGGGGAGTAACTCTAGATCTTCGATTGATTGCAACGCAGTTAAAAACGATCGCGTTTGTAAAGACCGTTCTCTGCCCCCTCGTATCAGCTGGAAGACTTGTACGATAAATTCACACTCACGGATGCCCCCAGCGCCGAGTTTGATATTATTTTTTAGCCCACGACGCCTGACCTCCCGATGAATCTTACCTTTCATCGTGCGCAGCGATTGAATTGCGCTGAAATCGATATAGCGACGGTAGATAAATGGGCGAAGCAGTCGCTGTAGCTCCTCACTGTAAGGAGGCTGTTCTGTCCCCATTAAGCGTGCCTTTACCATCGCATAGCGTTCCCACTCACGTCCTTGCTCTTGGTAATAGTCTTCGAGGGCGGCAAAACTTAGCACTAAAGGGCCGCTGTCGCCAAAGGGCCGCAAGCGCATATCGACGCGGTACACGAATCCATCAATCGTCGGTTGGTCGAGCAACTTAATCAGCCGCTGCCCCATACGCATAAAAAATTGGGCATTATCCAGTTGGCGCCGTCCGCCTACCGTGTGGCCGTTTTCAGGCCAAGCGAAGATGAGGTCGATATCCGAAGAGAAATTGAGCTCGCCACCCCCCAATTTTCCCATTCCTAAAATCAGCAAAGGTTGCGTCTCTCCCTGCGCGTTGGTCGGTGTCCCCATCTCCTGACAACATTGCTGCCAGCACCAATCCCGTGCGGAGGCAATCAGTAACTCGGCTAAATGGCTCAATTGCTGCAGAGTCTGGGTGGTGGTCGCTAGGTTGAGCGTCTGCATCCATGCGATACGTACCAACATTTCACGACGAAATAATCTTAATCGGCGCATGACCTGCGCCTCAGTCTCAGCCGGTACTGACTGCTGCACTAACCACTGCGGGTACTGTTGCCACTCATCGGCGCATGGAGGCTGGTCGACCAAACGCTGTTGCCACTCGGGATGTTGCTGCAGGTTATCTGCTACAAAATCGCTAAAGGCGAGTACAGCCAATAACGGATCGTCTGGGGTAATCTGTCCCTGTACACGATGTTCCGCTTGCTGAAGTAAGGCTAACGGGAGTGGCAACATAATTTTCTCTCTTAGTGATTAAGTGAGTCTTTCGCAGTATTACTCGTCAACCAAAATGGCGATAATGGCCGCGATGGAAGGGGTAAGCGGAGCACCTCTTGACCGCCAGCGATCAGATGTTGTCTGGCGAGTAGCCACGGCGCTAACCAATCATCGACTTGCGCTGATGGATAAGCACTGCTTAATAATCCTATCGCAATCGTTAATTTATCGAGCCTTAATAAGGTGGTACTCGCTTGCTTGGGAATAAGTGTTTCTGCTGCAAGATCATGTAATTCTGCGGCACAACGGCTTAACATCACATCACAAAATCGTTTAAACGAGCTTTCTAACCGTTTGAGTTGTCGTGCATTAATGGATTGACGCCATTGCTGTTCAACAATCAGTTCGGTCAGTTTAAGCTGGGCGATGACCCAATCAGTGGAGAAGCAAAGCACTGAAGCTTCCGGTTTTTTCTGCTGTAACGCCTGATCCAACGTGAGTAATTGCTGACGGATCTCACTGCTGACTGAGCGGGGGATAAGTCCTCCGAAAAGCGAGAAGGTTTCACGAATCGCCAGTAGCGTTTGCAGGAGTAACGTTGGCATCTGTTTATCGCCTGCAATCCAGTGCGATTCCAGTAGCTGCCAGCGACCGACCAAGCCACTAAGCAAGGCTGTCAGACCCTGTTCGCAGCTTGCTTTAGGTTTAACGCTTAGCTGTGTCAGGGGTTCTACAGTGGGTAAACCACTCCCCTGTGCTAATCCATAGCCTCGTGCGGCTTTACTTTGCCACCCTAGACGCACGCCACCGTTGTTTACCAATTCGTTGGCTAAGGCAAAAATATCGGCACGCTTACCCTGTAACAGTTCAAGCTCCAGTTCTAATAGAGGTGTACTCTGATCCCCAGCGCTGACAGTGCCTTGATCCAGGGCGACTTCGATCTCGCTCTCGCCATAGGTGATGACCCACTTTTCTCGGGTGAAATCAGTACTAAAAAGGGGTGTGAGACGCTGCTGTAGTGCATCAAGATCGGTACCTACTGGCCAGACATCCTCGGGTAATAGGCGAATATCGAGTTGGCTATTGTTTAGCGCAACATTATATTCCGGTCGTTGATGTAACCCACCGATCTCTTGGCCCGCAGTTTTTAATGTCATCTCAAAATGACCATCCTTCCCTCTGACGCGTAATCCCATGTCCCAACGACGCAGTTGATTATCTGCCGTCTCATAATAATGGTTAGCCAGTAGTGTTGGCGAAGCATGACGATGTGGATAGCGCGTCAGCTGCTGTGTGACGACATTAATTTGATTAGGGTCGAGAAGAAACTTTAGTTCGATTTCAATGGTCATAGTTATCCTGTTACTGCTCTTTTGGTGCGAGATCTTTCACTGTTATTGCCCTGCAGGGTAATCCACTAAAGACGTGCTGTCTCTGATTTGTTAGGATCCTGCGGTGGGGAGAACAGGAAATTTCTCATTTATAACACAACTTGACGCCTACAGACTGTGGCGACACTTACTATTAGAACTGTCATCCAATGAAAAAAATAATTTTTGCAGGTTGCTTACTGATTACACTCGGCCAATCGGTCACACTCGCTCACGCAGAAACTACCCGATATATCTCGGATGATCTTTCTACGTGGGTTCGCAGCGGTCCAGGGAATCAATACCGCTTAGTCGGACAAGTGAATGCAGGGGAAGCGGTCACCCTACTTAGCACCAACCCAGAGACCCATTATGCGCAGATCCGCGATCAACAAGGCCGTACAACCTGGATCCCTGAAGCACAACTGAGTGATAACCCCAGCTTTAAAGTCCGCGTTCCCCAATTAGAACAACAGGTTAAAACACTTAGCGATAAACTGGCGAATATCGATAATAGCTGGAATCAGCGCACGGCAGAAATGCAACAAAAAGTGGCCGGCAGCGACGGTGCTATCAACCAATTGAAAGATGAAAACCAGCGCTTAAAGAATGCATTAATTGTCGCACAGAAAAAAGTCGATGCCGCGAACGTACAGCTTGACGATAAGCAACGCGCAATTATCATGCAGTGGTTCTTATACGGTGGCGGTGTATTGGGAATCGGCTTAATCTTCGGTCTCTTTTTACCCCACATGATCCCTCGTCGTAAAAATAAAAATCGTTGGATGTAATTAGTGCAAAAATATCTTGTGGGCGGCGCGGTCAGAGACCGATTACTTGGGTTACCGGTGACTGACCGTGATTGGGTGGTGGTTGGCGCGACCCCCGATGCATTGTTAGCACAGGGCTATCAGCAAGCGGGTCGTGATTTTCCGGTATTTCTCCATCCGACCACTCACGAAGAATATGCCCTTGCCCGTACCGAGCGCAAAACCGGTAGCGGTTATAACGGTTTTGATACGCGTTTTACACCGGAAGTCACGCTTGAGGACGATCTGCAGCGCCGCGATCTGACCATCAATGCGATGGCGCAAGACGCCGAAGGGACGATTATCGACCCTTGGCACGGCCAGCAAGATTTAGCACAACGTTTACTGAGACATGTCTCGGCTGCCTTTATCGAAGATCCGTTACGCGTTTTAAGAGTCGCTCGGTTTGCCGCGCGATTCGCTCCACTCGGGTTCTCCATTGCTGACGAGACGTTGACGTTTATGCAGCAGATCACTCAGAGCGGTGAGCTGGCCTATTTGACGCATGAGCGAGTCTGGAAAGAGACGGAAAAGGCGCTATCAAGCGACTCCCCCTCGACTTACTTCTCAGTATTACGCCAATGTGGGGCGCTAGCGGTACTCTTTCCTGAGCTCGATGCGCTATTTGGTGTCCCCGCGCCCGCCAAGTGGCATCCAGAAATCGATACAGGGGTGCATAGCCTGATGTCACTGGATATGGCGACGCAATTAACCGATGATCCTGCCCTGCGGTTTTCGGCTTTATTTCATGATGTCGGTAAAGGATTAACCCCTGCTGAATTATGGCCCTCACATCCCGGGCATGGTGCTGCAGGGGTTCCGCTTATCGAGGCCCTATGCCAACGGTTAAAGGTCCCCAACCATTACCGCGATATCGCCCGGCTGGTCACTGAATTCCACGATATTGTCCACAGCGTCGAGAAATATTCCGCAGAGCGTTTAGTGTCGCTATTCGACCAGCTCGATGCATGGCGTAAACCTGAACGTATCGCGCAACTGGCGCTAGTCAGCGAAGCCGATGTCCGAGGCCGCCTCGGCTGGCAAGAAAGAGCCTACCCTCAGGCTGAGCAGTTACAACAACTTTTTGCTGTAGCCCAGGCAGTCAATGTCGGGCCAATTGTGGCCGCGGGATTCACGGGCAAAGCGGTGCGAGAGGAATTAACCCGACAACGTATTACAGCGGTAGAGGGTTTTATGGCGAATGGGTAAATAAAATGACGAAGATGTTCTATTTGAAATAATTAATCACTGATTACTTAAACGCTAGGAGCACACTTGAAAATATACCGTTTCCCTAAAAGTCGCTCATTAAAAGTTCTCTGGACTCTCGAAGAGCTGGGTATCGACTATAGCTCAATTAGCGTCGACCTGTTGGCAGAAAATCCTCTGACGCGCTCCCCCCACCCATTTGGCAAAGTCCCTTACTTAGTCGATGGTGATATCTCGATCAGTGAGACGCTGGCAATATGCATTTATCTGTGTGAAAAAACCGAAGGTAATTTACTCTATCCAACCAATATCGAAACTAAAGCGAGTGTTAATACTTGGCTGAGCTTCGCAGCCACTGAGCTCGAATCGAGTATATGGGGCCTATTAAAACAGTTGGTCTTCGTTCCTGAAGAAAAACGTAATGCTGATCTCGTGCTCTACTTTACAAGTGAAGCCAATAAGGCGATCTCTCAACTCAGTATCGATGAAAATTTGCAGTGGATAGCCTGTAATGAATTTACATTGGCTGATATTTTTATCGCTCAAATGCTTCAGTGGGCGAAAGCTTGCGGTATTACGCTACCTTCACCCGCTGACGCTTATCTGGATAAAACGTTAAAGAGAGCGTCTTATTATAGAGCGGTGGAAAAAAACGATGCACCGTGATCAGTATTGATACGCTGACGTTGTATCAATGCTAACAGTGTGAATTATTAAGACAGTAAATTAAAATATCTCCTTCCCCCACAGAACCATAAGGTCAGCGATACTCACGGACATATCGCTGACCCTTTTATCCTACAAGGTCGCCCTATTAGACGCCTATAAGCACCCACTAACGCGATTACATAAACACATACCACACAAGTAATGCCACAAAGAATCGATAGAACGCAAAGGCAATAAAAGAGATACGCTTAATAACGATCAAGAAAGCTTTTATCGCTAATAAAGCGACTAAGAAGGCGGCAATAAACCCGGTGGCAAACATCGGTAAATCGCTAACGGATAAAAATCCAATACTCTTCACCAAATCAAGGCCGGTCGCGCCAATCATCATAGGAACCGCGAGTAAAAAAGAGAACTCAGAGGCTGCAAAACGGCTAACGCCTACTAGCAATCCGCCACTGATCGTGGAGCCTGAACGAGAAAAACCCGGCCATAACGCTAAGCATTGAAAACAGCCAATAAGAAAGGCTTGTCGATAGGAAATATCATCAATACCTACTGCTTTCGGTTTCGCTGGCTTTAACCATTCCGCAACGATTAATAAAATACCGCCAGCAATCAGCGAATAGAAGACATTCTGGGGAGTAAATAAGGCTTTGATTTTATCGTGAAGCACTAATCCTAAGACGACAGCAGGCACCATCCCACAAAGTATATGGATCAGCGATAACCGACCTGTTCCAGTCCCCTCATGCGGGACTTTTCCAAAGTGGATACCGATTAATCCAAACAGACGACGCCAGAACATGACGACAACAGCGAGAATCGATCCTAGCTGGATAACGATTTCAAAGGTTTCAGCCTTGTCGCCCTGAAATCCTAAGAGATGCCCTACGATAATTAAATGCCCAGTCGATGAAACCGGAAGAAATTCAGTTAACCCCTCGACGATACCAAGCAGCGTCGCCACACCCAATGGGTGAACATCTATCATTACCAATTCCTCTTGTCATGACCAAAAATAAAAAATAAATTTTATTAGTAATTTTAATAAGTTGTAGCGATTAAAAAAATATGACCTTCGGTGTGAATAAAAGTTTCTCTCTGATTTATATTTAATTATTGAGAGAAAACACCCCGCGCAATTTTCACGCCTACGCTGCGCGCCTGGGCGACGGCTCCCGGTTTATTAACGGTAATTCGAACACCCGGTGTGGCGAACTCACGCATCAAAAGCTCAGCAACTTCTTCAGCCACACGTTCGACTAATGCAAAACGCTGGTTTTCAAGATGAGCGAGAACGCGTTGGGTAACCTCTGCATAACTTAGGCAGTCGTTGACATCATCACTCTTCGCCGCGCAGCGATTATCCCAAGCAAGCTCAATGTCGAGTACCAGCTTTTGCGTAATCTGTTGTTCCCACTCGAACGCACCAATCGTGGTAAATACGGTTAACTGCTCAATAAAAACACTATCCATCTCTCAACTCTCTTTGTTTAATGATGCCTCGGTGATACCACTTACCGATAATTATGCGTATTATCTTAGCTATCGCTAACGACTGTACACCTGTTAGGTGGGATTATTATGACAGCTATCGCCGTAGGAATGATTATATTTGCCTACCTTTGTGGATCGATATCGAGCGCTATCGTGATCTGTAAAATCGCACGCTTACCTGATCCTCGTCTTAGCGGCTCTGGTAATCCTGGGGCGACTAACGTATTACGGATAGGGGGCCGCGTTGCCGCGCTTAGCGTGCTTCTGTTCGATATCATCAAAGGCATGCTCCCCGTCTGGCTGGCCTACCACTTACACCTTTCCTCAATGAATCTAGGCTTAGTTGCGATTGCGGCCTGTCTAGGCCATATCTATCCAATCTTTTTTAACTTCCAAGGAGGAAAAGGTGTCGCAACAGCGCTAGGTGCCATCGCCCCTATTGGCTTAGATCTTAGTCTTCTATTAATCGGTACTTGGCTACTAACCGTCTTCTTGAGCGGTTATGCTTCTCTGGCTGCAATCCTGGGTGCGTTAGTTGCGCCGTTTTATGTTTGGTGGTTTAAGCCGCAGTTCACCTTTCCGGTTGCCATGCTTTCGTGTCTTATCTTATTGCGTCACCACGAAAATATTCAGCGACTTTGGCGTGGCGATGAAAAGAAATTACTGAAGCGTCGCTGGTTTCGCCTGAACAAAAAATAACCCGGCAAGCCGGGTTATCACAGTTAAATTGGCGTCAGCTCTGACAATGGCCATCTTGGACGTACGGTAATTCGAGTATCCGCCGTACAGCCTGCTTTTAACCGTATCATGCCTGCATAGGCGATCATTGCACCATTATCGGTGCAAAAAGCGGGACGGGCATAAAAGACCTCTCCCCCACGTCCTGTCATCATAGTCGATAATTTTTCGCGCAGATTTTGGTTTGCGCTGACGCCCCCAGCAATGACCAAGTTTTTAAAGCCAGTCTGCTGCAGTGCGCGCTTACATTTAATCAGTAAGGTATCGACGACTGCATCTTCGAAAGCCCGGGCAATATCAGCATGCGTCTGCGCATCGCTAGGATTAGACCGTATCGTGTTGGCGGCGAAGGTTTTTAGGCCAGAAAAACTAAAATCGAGGCCAGGGCGATCGGTCATCGGTCGTGGAAAGGTAAACCGCCCCACCGTACCGGTTGCCGCCATCTTGGCTAGGCGCGGGCCACCGGGGTAATCCAAGCCCAACAGTTTTGCCGTTTTATCAAAGGCTTCGCCCGCCGCGTCGTCGATGGATTCGCCGAGTAATTGATACTCTCCGATAGCCGTAACGCTAATGAGCTGGGTGTGCCCGCCCGACACTAGGAGTGCAACAAAAGGAAATGAGGGGGGCGTTTCTTCAAGCATCGGTGCCAGTAAATGGCCTTCCATATGATGAACGGCTACCGCAGGAACATTCCAAGCGAACGCCAGTGAGCGCCCAACGGTTGCACCTACCATTAAGGCTCCCACTAATCCCGGCCCCGCTGTATAAGCGACCGCATCGATATCGTTGTGGGTCAGCTGCGCCTCTTGTAACGCCGCATCGATCAGTGGCAGTAATTTGCGAACGTGGTCGCGGGAAGCCAGTTCGGGGACCACGCCGCCATAATCGGCATGCAACTCCACTTGGCTATAAAGTTGATTGGCGAGCAGTCCCGCTGTTTCATCATAGATGGCAACGCCGGTCTCATCGCAAGATGTTTCTATACCTAATACACGCATGATTTTCCCCTCACTCATTGGCCGCAGTGTAACACAGCCAACCTTTATGCGAAGAATGCAAAGCAGCGCAATTAAATAATTATCGACCTTGCCCGCGAGTTTAGGCTATAATTTGCGCCTTCCTAAAACCGGCATCCACTGCACAGGCATTGTTCCGTTGGTTTGAAATTGTTCATGGTGCTTTACTTTACAGGTCATGCTGAAGTAAAATGCTGCACCATTTTGAAATATGCTGGCGAGACAGCCAGTCGAAATCGAATTTATCGAGGTGAGAGTTACATGCCGGTAATTAAAGTACGTGAAAACGAGCCATTTGACGTAGCACTACGTCGCTTCAAGCGTTCCTGTGAAAAAGCAGGCGTTCTGGCTGAAGTTCGTCGTCGTGAGTTTTATGAAAAACCTACGACTGAGCGTAAGCGCGCTAAAGCGTCTGCAGTTAAGCGTCACGCCAAAAAATTGGCTCGCGAAAACGCACGCCGCACTCGTCTGTACTAAGTAGTATCGGAGAAGGTTTCTTCTCCATTGCGTAATTTACGCAGACCGAGTCAAGTATCAGGCCGTGCTTTCCGAAAGGAAGCGCGGCTTATTGTCGTTTGTAAGCATAAAAAACAGGTGTCATGGCTGGTAGAATACCAAGTAGTTTTATCAATGACTTGTTAGCGCGAACCGACATTGTCGACATCGTCGATGCGCGAGTACGCCTCAAGAAACAAGGTAAAAACTTTCACGCTTGCTGCCCCTTCCATAACGAAAAAACACCCTCTTTTACTGTCAACGGCGACAAGCAGTTTTACCATTGCTTCGGCTGTGGTGCACACGGAAATGCTATCGATTTCTTGATGAACTTTGACCGACTCGACTTTGTCGAAACGATCGAAGAATTAGCCACCTTACATGGCTTAGAGGTTCCTCACGAAACCGGGCAATCCGCGACGCCGATGGAGCGTCATAAACGGCAGAGCCTGTATCAATTACTGGATGGATTAAGCCAGTTTTATCAACAGGCACTCGCCCAATCGACCTCCTCATCGGCTGCAGAGTATCTCGAAAAACGAGGTCTTAGCGCGGCAGTCACCTCGCAATTTGCGATTGGTTATGCCCCCGCTGGATGGGACAATGCGCTTAAACGATTTGGTAAAAATAATGACGATCGGCAATCTTTAGTCGAAGCCGGTATGTTGGTCACCAAAGAGAATGGTCAGCATTATGACCGCTTTCGTGATCGCATTATGTTTCCAATTCGTGATAAACGTGGCCGAGTGATTGGCTTTGGTGGGCGCGTCCTTAACGATGAAGTCCCTAAGTATTTAAACTCGCCCGAGACCTCGATTTTCCATAAAAGTCGCCAGCTCTATGGCCTGTATGAAGTAAGCCAAGCTCATAACGCTCCAGCCCATATTCTGGTGGTAGAAGGGTATATGGATGTTGTCGCCTTAGCGCAATATGGTGTCGATTACGCTGTTGCCTCGCTCGGGACCTCAACCACCAGTGAACACATTCAATTACTCTACCGGAATACAGAGAATATTGTCTGCTGCTACGATGGTGACCGTGCGGGACGTGAAGCGGCTTGGCGGGCACTCGAAACAGCCCTGCCCTATCTTAACGATGGGCGGCAATTGAAATTTATGTTTCTGCCGGATGGAGAGGACCCCGATACGCTGATTCGTAAAGAGGGTAAGGTGGCGTTTGAACAGCGGATTAGCCACGCGACCAGCCTGTCTGATTTCCTGTTTGATACCTTATTACCGCAGGTTGACCTCAGTAGTCGTGAAGGAAGAGCAAGGTTGAGCCATCTAGCTATACCGTTGATTAACCAAGTTCCCGGCGGAACATTACGGATTTACCTGCGGCAAGTGCTGGGACAAAAGCTCGGTATCTTGGACGATCAGCAATTAGAGAAGTTGCTGCCACAACAGGGAGCGACTCAAGGCTCAACGCCAGCTCCCACGTTGAAGCGTACCACTATGCGAGTGCTGATTGCATTATTACTCCAGCGCCCGAGCTTAGTCAGTGCCGTACCGGTTTTGGATGCACTAAAAGACGTTAATTTACCAGGGTTGCCACTGTTTGTTGAACTCGTGACCTTCTGTACGGCACACCCAGGGATCACTACCGGACAAATAGTGGAGCATTATCGTGATAACGAATTGCGCCCAACCCTTGAAACGCTGGCAACTTGGCACCATATGATAGTGGATGAAGAAGTTGAGGCTGTATTTATCGACTCTCTTGCCAGTATTTACAATATTGCCCTTGAACAGCGTTTAGAATCGCTGATCGCCCGCGAACGTACCGCGGGATTGAGCAAAACAGAACGACAAGAGTTGCAAGCGCTTGTCACCGCATTAGCGAAAAAATAGCCAGAATATTGGCAAAGATTGCGTCATCACTCTGACATAATTGACAGAGTGGCACTATAATGACAGTTACAGAATTGCGAAAGTACTTATATCCTGCGGCTTAAGTGCCGATTATTGAGGGCTGATGCCCGTTGCTGCGCAAAGGCTGCAGCCCCTTAAACGCCTTTACAGTTTAATTGGTTCTGCCAATTACCTCTTTATACTAACAGAAGTGTGGATACCGTCTTATGGAGCAAAACCCGCAGTCACAGCTCAAGCTACTTGTCACCCGTGGTAAGGAGCAAGGCTATCTGACCTATGCTGAGGTCAATGACCATCTGCCGGAAGATATTGTCGACTCCGATCAGATTGAAGACATCATTCAGATGATCAACGACATGGGTATTCAGGTTGTGGAAGAAGCACCTGATGCCGATGACTTGATGCTAAATGAAAACAGCACAGATACTGACGAAGATGCTGCAGAAGCGGCTGCTCAAGTGCTGTCCAGTGTTGAATCGGAAATTGGCCGTACCACTGACCCAGTACGCATGTACATGCGTGAGATGGGTACCGTTGAACTGTTAACCCGTGAAGGTGAAATCGATATCGCGAAGCGTATCGAAGATGGGATTAACCAAGTGCAATGTTCGGTTGCTGAATATCCAGAAGCGATTACTTACTTGCTGGAACAGTACGACCGAGTGGAAGCTGAAGAAGCAAGACTCTCCGATATTATTACAGGATTCGTTGATCCTAACGCTGAAGAAGACATCGCTCCTACTGCGACCCATGTCGGCTCTGAGCTGTCTCAAGAAGACCGTGATGATGACGAAGATGAAGACGAAGATGGCGACGACGATAACAGCGAAGACGATAACTCAATCGATCCAGAGTTGGCACGTGAGAAATTCACAGAACTCCGTACTCAATACGAGACAACTCGTGATGTGATCAAAGCTAAAGGACGTAGCCACAAAGACGCTGTTGCAGAAATTAATAATCTTTCTGAAGTCTTTAAGCAGTTCCGTTTAGTGCCAAAACAATTCGATTATCTCGTCAACAACATGCGTCAAATGATGGATCGCGTTCGCCTGCAAGAACGTACTATCATGAAGATCTGTGTTGAACTCAGCAAAATGCCGAAAAAGAACTTCATTACCCTGTTTACGGGTAACGAAACTAGCCCAACCTGGTTTGAAGCCGCACTGGCGATGAAAAAACCTTGGGGCGAAGCGCTGAAACAGAACGAAGAAGAGATCCAACGTTTTGTACAGAAACTGGTTCAGATTGAAGCTGAGACAGGCCTGACTATCGAGCAAGTGAAAGATATCAACCGTCGTATGTCAATCGGTGAAGCAAAAGCCCGCCGTGCGAAAAAAGAGATGGTCGAAGCAAACTTACGTCTTGTTATCTCTATTGCGAAAAAGTATACCAATCGTGGCTTACAATTCTTGGATCTGATTCAGGAAGGTAACATCGGCTTGATGAAGGCAGTGGATAAGTTCGAATACCGTCGCGGCTATAAGTTCTCAACTTACGCAACTTGGTGGATTCGACAAGCGATTACGCGTTCGATTGCTGACCAAGCGCGTACCATTCGTATCCCGGTACATATGATTGAGACCATCAACAAGCTAAACCGTATTTCACGGCAAATGCTGCAAGAGATGGGACGTGAACCTTCTCCAGAAGAGTTAGCTGAACGCATGCTAATGCCTGAAGATAAGATCCGTAAGGTGTTAAAAATTGCTAAAGAGCCAATCTCCATGGAAACACCGATTGGTGATGATGAAGATTCGCACTTAGGTGATTTCATTGAAGATACCACGCTTGAACTGCCACTCGATTCGGCAACCTCAGAAAGCTTGCGCTCAGCCACTCACGATGTGTTGGCCGGTCTGACTGCCCGTGAAGCGAAAGTCCTGCGTATGCGTTTTGGTATTGATATGAACACTGACCATACGCTTGAAGAAGTCGGTAAACAGTTTGATGTCACGCGTGAGCGTATTCGTCAGATCGAAGCCAAAGCGTTACGTAAGCTGCGTCATCCAAGCCGCTCAGAAGTCCTGCGCAGCTTCCTAGATGAATAAGCTAGCCTAGCGTAATAAAGAGCCCTTCCTAGTGAAGGGCTTTTTTTTCGTCTAGCCTAAGGCTGGCGTCATAACAGTCACTTCGATGGCGGTTGGTGTAAAAGCGGGAACCTGCCCGGCCCTGACCATGATTTGGGGGATATCGACCCGTTGCAGACCCCACTGCGTTAATACAGCTTCGTCTAGCCACTGCTCATCAATATCCAGCCGCACAAACTCACCCGTTAGCTGGCTCAAAACGGCTTGTAAAAGCACTAGCAGCCCGCTGCTATCGCTGATATAGCAAGGCCCAAGCGAGAATCCTCGGCCGAAGCGGTGACATCCCATAAGGCCCATAATCTCTCCCTGCGAGTCACTCAACACAAAGATACGCTGCTTATGAAGCAAATAGTCGTAGAGCTGCGGCCTAGGCATGCCAGTTGCACGATAAGCCAACTGCTCGACCTGCGAGCGATCTTCAGACGTGGCTAATCTGACCTCAACGCCTTGGGGATAAACCGGAGGCGAGATCAACGCAAGTTGAGGGGTTTGATACTGTGATAGGGTGCCGCGAGCCGTGAAGCCCAATTTATCATACAGTATGGCTCCCTGTTGGGTAGCATGCAGTCGCAGTTGCTGGTCGGGAAAGTCAGCCATTAGGGTCTGCATTAATTGCTTTCCAATCCCCTTCCCTTGCCAAGCATTATCTACCACCACGACCCCCACCGAGGCATAATATTCTCCCCAGCGCCAGGCCATAACTGTCCCGATGACTTGGCCATCATGTTCCATAGCATAGCCTTCGCCCAGTGTTAACAATAACTGCCAATCTACCAAGCGATGGGGCCATCCACATTGTTGCGTGAGACGGAACCCTTTTTCAGCATCAGTATAAGTTAACCTGCGTATCAGCATCGAAAGCGACCTCGATCGTTAATGAAGACAGCACTGCTTAAATTTTTTCCCACTGCCACAAGGACAAGGCTCGTTACGACCCACTTTAGTCTCGACAATCTTCGGTTGTGGCGCATTTTGCTGTGCCTGAAATGACCAATACTGATACAGGTCGAGTACGGCTGCCGGAAGGGCTTCAATATGCTGTTCAAAATGCTCCGCCGTCAGGGCATTGACTTCCTCAGCCTGCGCTTCGGCGCCATGTAAGGCGATTAATTGGAATGCAGACGCTAATTGCTCCGAGACAGGCGGCAGCTGCGCGAGACCGATACCACGCATATAGCCGTAGCACCAATCGCCGATAACCGTGAAGCTTTGGCCTTCCAGCTCTTGCTCACCAAAAAGCGGTTCGAATTGTTCAGGGAAATCCACTAGGCGCTCTTCGATATCCGCCATATGCTGGAACGTAAGATCCATGAAGCGATCGCGCTCGCGCGTCGTTTTCCATTGTGGGATATGCTTTTCGCCGCCCCATAATGCAACCATCCAAAATTCAGGCTCAATCGCGACCGGAGCAGAAAGAATAGCGGTGAGGTAGCCATCCAGTTCGGAGACATCAATCACTGAATGTTCACTTGCATACTGCTCTAGCGTGTCATCAAGCCATTGCAATTCGTTTTCTGTGAGGGGGCCTTGTTTCATTTTCTCTTCTCCGCAAAAACAACAGGCGCAAGGAGCGCCTGAAAGTTCTATCATAACAGCGAAGCGATAAGCGCGCTAAACTTAGCTGACTTATTCCACGTGGGTGACGGGCAACACTTTAGCCTTGAAAGGGGCCAAAGCGGCTTTAGGCAGCACGATATTCAACAGTATCGCGACCAGCCCGCCACTGGTCACTGCACCATGCAGCAAGCTTTGTAAGAAGACGGGTAAACCACGAATAATCTCTGGTTGCGCCTCAATGCCAAGCCCTACCCCAAATGCAATTGCGATAATCAGCATACTGCGGTTGTCCAAGGCTTCACGGGTCATAATACGAATCCCGGCGGCAATCACGTTACCGAACATCACCAAGGTCGCCCCCCCCAGTACCGGTTTAGGCAGCTGTTGTAAGAAATGACTAAACATGGGGAAGAAACTGAGCAGCAGTAAAAGCCCACCAATCCAATACCCAGCGTAGCGGCTGGCCACTTGGGTCATCTGAATCACCCCATTATTCTGCGCAAAGGTCGTATTAGGGAATGAGTTAAACGTTGCCGCAATTAAGCAACTGACGCCGTCGCCAATAATCCCGCCCTTGATACGTTGAGTAAACGCAGGCCCCTCAAGAGGCTGCTGGGAGATCATGCAGTTAGCGGTTAAATCGCCGACAGCTTCAATAATTGCAATCAAGGCCACCAATGCGATGGGGATAAACATACTCCAGCTAAAGGCAAATCCAAAACGAAAAGGAATAGGGAATGTTATCGCCGGGCCATTGAGTGCCAGTTGTGGGTGGAAACTTCCTTGCCAAGCCGCTATTGCGGTACCTAGCACGATACCACTCACAATAGAGGAGAGACGTAACCAAGGCGATTTACAGCAATTAAGGGCAATAATCACCGCTAAGGTAATCCCCCCAAGGACTAAGTGTGAGGGCGCGCCGAAGTCTGTTGCTGTTGCCCCGCCGCCCCAGTCGGTGATACTCACTTTTACTAGGCTAATCCCTATTAATACAATAACAATACCGGTTACCAGGGGCGTCAGGATCTTAGCAAAAAGATGGATAAAACGGCTGACAATAATCGGGATCAAGGCGGCGACTAAGCTCGAGCCAAAGATCATCGCCAAGATATCTTCGGGTAAAGCCCCTTGCTGTTTCATCGCCAGCCCACCGGAAATGATGACACCTAAAAACGCAAAGCTGGTGCCTTGTAAACAGATCATGCCCGCCCCAACCTTCATAAAGCGGCCGGCTTGCACCATGGTGCCTAAGCCTGAAGCAAACAACGACATACTAATTAAATAAGGTAAGTAGCTAGTGAGTCCTAGGGTGGAACCGATAATTAAAGGAGGCGTAATGACCCCAACTATGCTCGCCAAAATATGTTGGATAGCGGTAAACAGACCCGCCGTAAACGGCATTTTCTCGTTTAACCCATAGAGAAGTTGATGTTGACGAGTTGGCTGTTCCATGGTCTTGGCTCCAATAGTTGCAATGAAATTATTTTTGCAATTTCTAGGCCAAATTCTCGACAACACCTTATTTAAAAACAATCGATTGAAATATAAGCGTTAATTATGAAACTAAAATATCAGACCGAGCGATAGTCGCACCCGGTAAGTGGAGGGATTGCACGATGATTAGGCATCGCTCACTGCCTATGCACCAAAGCGCGGCAATTCACTGAGACAGCGCGGCAGCATTAATCTCCAGAAATAACGCCTTATACCACTGCATGAGTCGCTTACGCTGCGCCGGAGTTTGTTCATACAGTCGACGAAAAGCGACGCCCTCAACGATAATCGCAATCAGTTCAGAACTGTCGGCTAAAGCCTCTTCACTGACCTGCGGCAGATGTCGACGGATCATCGTGGTCGCCTCGTTTTTCATCTTCTGATCGGCTCGTTGTAAAATCGCCAATAAGCGAGGATTACGAAGGGATTCCGCGTTGATTTCCATCAAGAGCGCATCATCCAGCCGTTGACCGTCGGTAGGTGGTATTGCGCGAGCCAATAGTACCGCTTTTTGTGCTAAGTCGTGATTCTGCGCTAAAAATAGTGCAACCCTTTCACCAAGAGGTTTTACGGGCAATAACATTACGCTTTGATAATAAAACATAAAAAAACCCGGCTTTCGCCGGGTTCTGTCACTCGCTGAAGCATTACTTCTTCAGATTTTCTTCGTTGCGTAGACGCTCAACTTCAGCATGCTGCTGACGTACAGTGTCTTTGATCTCTTCATCGTGGTTAGTGTTAACTTTCTTCACTACCACTTCTTCAACGACATGGGCGGTTTTATTAACGACTGGCTTCTCCGCTAATTCGTCGACCACGACGCTTTTCTCACTCCAGTCGATGTTCTGACCTGTCACAGGGCGATTGACTGAATTACGCACCACTTCGGCGTGTTGCTCACGAAGGTTAACCTTCTGTGAAACATCTTCAGTCGTTACATAGCGGCGAATACGGGTAGTACCCTCTTTCACCAAACGCTTGCCCACTTCCAGCTCTTCTTTCGCCAGTTGCAGGATTTCATCTTTCGTTTCATTACCCGTCAGATGTGGACGGGTATCACGTGGCGTCGGTGCAACAGGTGCTGCGGCGGTTTCAGTACCGCGTGCTTTCGCTGGGACATCGACCAACTGATGACGGTTAAGAATAGCTAATGCTTTAGCATGCTCATCTTCACCGTGGGCAACAACTGTTAACACAGCACCATTTTTGTGAAGGGCTTCGCTGTACAACTCTGCATGTTCTTCTTCAACATCGTTTCCAAACAGGCGCTTCCAGATACTCGTATCTTTGAAAACGGTGCTGTCACTATCAAGGTCACGACCATGGATCACACTGATATCGCTTTCTTTAAAGTCAGCTTTAATGAGATTACGTTCAGCCGCTTGTGCGTGTTCAACTGTATCAAATAATGTGACGATTTTTTCGCTAGACATATTTATACCTCATTTATCGGTGGATATTCTTTTTTGTGAAACGGTCTGATACTTCAGCGTTTCTTCGGATTTAAATTCGTTTACACTCTCATGACTCTCTATTCTAATCTCCTCCTTAAGATATATTTTCTTCACTATTTCTATGTGTTCCTCAAAGATGGGGATAATTTTTACCCCATTCTCTTCACGTATTTGCGGAATATCAGAAATATACTGACCAATAGGGACATGTTTTACTTCTGCCTGCCGACTCATTAACTGTTCGTTAATATCGACTTTCTTTATTTCCGTTTTTCTTTCAACTTGAAATTGACTTTTAACGTACTGTCTCTTTTCAATTTCTACTCTTTCTTCCACCAGAGGAATAATCAACTCCTCTGGCTGTTCGTTGGGAGTGTTCTTTATTTCTGGTTGCTTATCAGAACTCATCACACTTATTCCCCGATAGCTTATTGAGCTGCTTTCACTTGAATCGCTACTCGACGGTTTTGGTCACGACCTTGAGCGGTATCATTGTTCGCTACTGCATGGTCTGCGCCCTGACCATCAATGGTAATTTTAGAGCCGTCGACGCCATGTTGGGTTAACCAATCTTTAATCGCGTTAGCACGTTGGCCCGAAAGAGGTTGGTTAATTGCCTCGGTACCCGTGCTATCCGTAAAACCACGTACCACGATATTATGATCAGGATGTTGACTAATTAGGGTCGCCACTTGATTTAAAGACTGCTCATCGGTGACCGACGGTGTCGCATTACCGGTAGCGAAGCTCACTTGGTTTAAATCAATCCATTGGCTATCATCCTTTCTTTCACCTGCATAATAATGTTGCAAGGCAGTTAACGCATTATCACTGTCGGCAGCAGGTGCTGCAGGTGACGTAGAATTATCCGTAGCCGCTGGTTGTTCTGCGGGTTGAGACATTGCCGACGGAGAGGATGAAGGTGCCGGGGCAGCGTCATTATTATTTCGCTGGGTACTAAACCAGATAGCAAGAATAATAATGATGATGGCTAAAAGTAACCACCAAATTCCTTTGCCTTTCTTCTGCTTAATAATTTGCTGATCAACGACTGGGTCCACAAATTTCTTGTCAGTTCTTTTGTCCATAAATCACCTCAATTAATTCAACTCATCGTGTAAAGTTAAAAAATAAAAAGTTTCGCATTCCGTAAACTTAACATTAATCCTAGAACAAGCTTGAATTAGATCAAGAAACAAAAATTTCACTTTTAGTCCGTAATATTCATAACTCTATGAAATTAATAATAGCTTTCGGTAAAAGATATTTTAAAAAAAAGTAAAGTTAAGAATTATCTGTAGGGTTGAAATATTAGAATAATTAATTAAAAAATGAATGAAATGAGGGAGTTATTCTCTATTAGTGCTCAGCCAGAAGAACTGCTATAGTCTGCGCCTTTTTAGCGTTCTCATTGAGGAGTACAGATGGCCCCTTCTAACAAAGCCTCATCACCATCCAGTGCTTGGGGAGCAATGATAATCTGTGGCACCGTTGCCGGCGCAGGCATGTTTACACTCCCAGTAGTGATGGCTGGTGCTTGGTATAGCTGGTCAGTCTTAATGTTGGTGGTGAGTTGGTTCTGTATGCTGTTATCCGGGCTGCTGTTTATGAAAGTGAGCCTCAACTTTCCACTCGGCGCAGGTTACGATACGCTGACCCAAGCACTTACTCCTAAATGGTGGGGAAGGATCAATGGCCTGAGTATTATCTTTGTGTTAGGTATCCTGACCTATGCTTATATTTCAGCGAGCGGCCCTGTATACCAACAATCCCTAAATACGCTCGGCCTTGGAATAAATGACGCTGAAGCCAAGGGATTGCTCACTGCAGTGGTAGGGCTTGTCGTTTGGCTAGGGACTAAAGGGGTAAGTCGGCTCATCACCCTGTGCTTAGTGGCTAAGCTTTTACTGTTCTTTATGCTATTCGGTGGCCTCATCCATCATGTTGACCTATCACAGCTGCTGACACCACAAGACCCTCTTCCGCATCCTGAAGCCTATTGGCCATTTTTATTAGCGGTGGTGCCCTTCTGTCTGGCCTCTTTCGGCTTTCACGGCAATATCACCGGCCTCATCAGCTACTACCAAGGTAATGAGCGCAAAGTTAAACGCGCACTAATTGGCGGAACCTTATTTGCGCTCGTTATTTATCTTTTCTGGTTGACCTGTACCATGGGCAATATCCCGCGGCAAAACTTTCCGGAAATTAGCCAGCAAGGTGGCGACATACACGCGCTGATCCAAGCGATGCATGATCGAATTCCACAAAAATCCCTTGGGCTGCTACTGGATGTCTTTTCGCACTTCGCGGTGATTTGTTCTTTCTTAGGAGTGACTGTCGGGCTATTTGATTTTGTCGCCGATAAGCTTGGTTTTGCTAACAGTAAAACCGGACGCGCAAAAACCGCACTGATCACCTTTTGTCCGCCGTTAATCGCCTCGATCCTATTTCCTCAAGGCTTTTTACTGGCCATCGGCTACGCCGGGCTGCTGGCGACGTTGTGGGCGCTCTTTACGCCGGCGCTGCTGGCATGGAACGCCCACTCTCGCTTTGCACAGGGCGAACCTCGTCGTCTACGCTATCAGGTCGCGATAACGCTGGTTGTCGCGTTCGGTTTACTCAATATCGTTGCCTGGGTAGGTAGCCAACTGCATCTTATTCCTCTTTTTTAGGGATACGTGCTCACCGCTGAGCAGAGTGATAGACCCGCACTATACTTATTTAAAATCTGTATTGAGGGTCTATTATGTCTGAACGTTCAGTCGCTTCAATCATCATTGAACAGCTTGAAAAAGCCGGTGTGCAACACTGTTACGGCGTTGTCGGCGACACGCTAAATTACATTACCGATGAAATGAGTCGTAGTAACATAAAGTGGCTGCACGTTCGTCATGAAGAGGTTGCAGGCTTTGCTGCCGGGGCAGAAGCCCTCATGACGGATAGGTTAACCGCTTGTGCGGGGTCCTGCGGCCCAGGTGGCTTACATTTTATTAACGGTTTATTTGAAAGCCATCGTAATCGCGCACCGGTCATCCTCCTTGCCAGCCAGATCAGTAGTGAATTGCTCGGTAATGACTTCCCACAAGAGGTCGACTTCCTCTCCGTCTACCAAAGTTGCTCGGTATTTTGCGAACAGATCCTCACTGCTGACCAAGCTCCTGCAGTGATTCGCCGTGCTTGCCAAGCGGCGCTCAATCAGCGTGGGGTCGCCGTTGTTGTTGTACCGGTGGATATCAGTAAAGCGAAAACGCACGCCGTCACCCAAACAATCTGGCAACCTCAACCCCAATTGATCCCAAATCCTCATGAACTGCAGACGATTGCCGCGTTACTGAATAAAGGTAAGCGTGTCGCAATTTATGCTGGCGCGGGCTGCGAGGGGGCACATGACGATTTAGTCGCCTTAGCTGACCAGATCAAGGCGCCGATCGTCAATACCTCTCGGGGTAAAGACTTTATCGAATACGACAACCCCTATTCTGTTGGGATGACGGGAATCTTTGGCTGCGAGGCAGGATTCGAGGCAATCAAACAATGCGACGTCTTATTACTGCTCGGCGCGGACTTCGCGTGGTCACAGTTCTATCCAGATAACGCTACCATTATTCAAATAGACCATCAGGCGACGCATTTAGGCCGCCGCCATCCCATCGCCTTCGGTGCCGTAGGCCGAGTCAGCGATACCCTTAGCGCACTGCTTCCGCTTGTCGACACCAAGAGTAACGATCAGTTTTTCCAGCAGATCGCTAAAGTACGCGATAAATCAGTTAATCGTCGCCATAAAGAAGAGCAGCGCGCGACCGGCCACCCTATTCATCCACAATATCTGGTGAGCCTACTTAACCAACATGCAGCCAAAGATGCCTTCTTTACCGCCGATGGCGGGTCAGCAATGGTCTGGCTTTTACGTCATATCGATAGCTTAGGGACTCGCCGGACACTGGCGAGTCTGCTACACGGTACGATGGCCAATGCAATGCCGCAAGCCATTGGTCTACAAGTCGCTTTCCCTGAACGACAAGTGATTGCTCTCTGTGGAGATGGCGGATTAAGTATGCTTTTGGGCGACCTCTTTACGCTGGTCCAGGAAGCCTTACCGGTGAAACTGGTGGTGATCAATAATGGGTCATTAAACTTCGTCGAGCTTGAGCAGAAAGTCGAAGGATTACTTGATCATTACACCAAACTAAAAAATGATAACTTTGCCAAAGTCGCCGGAGCCATCGGCCTCTACAGCCAGAAAGTGGTAGAAGCCGAAACCTTGGAGGACGCCATAGCACGTTTTCTGGCCCATCCCGGCCCCGCCCTGTTAGACGTTCATACCCATCCGAATGAACTGGTGATGCCGCCTGAAATCTCGTTAACACAAGTGGCCGACACGGCGCTGTACGCAACCAAGGCGCTGTTCCATGGCCGGCTAGCCGATGTCGCCAGCTTCGTAGGCAGTGAGATAAGTCAGAAGCTCGGTAAATAACACTTCGATTAATTATTCACTCCCCAAAGCGACGCGTTGGGGAGAGTAGTCTATGCTTATAACTTTGATTTATTCGGGGTCTTAATTGCGTAAGGAAAGTCTATGCTGAAAATTAAACGAAAAAAAGTAAAACCTATTGGCCTAAATGATGTCACCATTATTGACGACAGTCGACTCAAAAAAGCAATCACTGCCGCCGCCTTAGGCAACGCTATGGAATGGTTTGACTTTGGTGTCTACGGGTATGTCGCCACTGTATTAGGTAAAGTTTTCTTCCCTCATGCTTCACCGGGTATTCAGATCATCGCCGCACTCGCCACCTTCTCCGTACCCTTTATCGTTCGTCCGATTGGCGGAATGTTTTTCGGCAGACTGGGCGATAAATATGGTCGACAACAAATTCTTGCCATGACCATTATATTGATGACGCTCAGTACCTTCTGTATTGGACTCATCCCTTCGTACAACACCATTGGTATCTGGGCACCCATCTTGCTCTTGATTGCCAAAATGGTACAAGGATTCTCGGTTGGCGGAGAATATACCGGCGCTTCCATCTTTGTCGCCGAATACTCTCCCGACCGAAAACGCGGATTTATGGGAAGTTGGCTCGACTTCGGTTCGCTAGTCGGCTTTATCTGTGGTGCGGGTGTCGTCGTACTATTAAACGCAATCTTAGGTCAAGAAACGTTCAATGACTGGGGATGGCGTATTCCGTTCTTCTTGGCACTGCCACTGGGCTTTATCGGTCTGTACTTGCGCCACGCCTTAGAAGAGACCCCAGCATTCCAAAAACATGTTGAATCACTGGAAGAGGGATCTAAGCAGGGATTAAGCGAGGGGCCTTCCGTTCCATTTAAAGAAGTCGCCCGTAAACACTGGCGTAATCTTATTTCCTGTATCGGTATCGTCATTACCACTAACGTGGCGTACTACATGCTATTGACCTATGTCCCTAGCTACCTCAGCCACGACTTACACTACTCGGAAAATAGCGGTGTATTTATTATCGTCGTGATCATGGTCGCCATGCTTTTTGTACAACCGATCATGGGGCTGCTGAGTGATAAATTTGGGCGTCGTCCCTTTATCATTATTGGTAGTGTGGCGATGGTATTATTCTCGATTCCCTCGTTTATGCTGATTACGCAGCACAGTTTAGTGGCGCTATTTTTTGGTCTCCTGATCCAAGCCATTATTCTTAACTGTTTAATTGGTGTGATGGCGTCGACGCTACCCGCGATGTTCCCGACCGAGGTTCGCTATAGCGCACTCGCCAGCACCTACAATATCTCGATTCTGATCGCAGGTATCACCCCAACCCTCACCGCTTGGTTAGTCGAAACGACCGGAAATCTTTATATGCCCGGTTGGTATTTAGTGGTGGTCGGTATTATCGGTGCCATTACCGGAGTTACCATGCGTGAGACGGCTAATAAGCCTTTATACGGTGGAACGCCTGCAGCCTCTTCTTTGGAAGAAGCAAAAGAGCTGCTGCAAGAACACCACGATGGTATTGAGCAGCGAATTGAAGATATTGACCAAGAAATAGAAGAGTTAAAACAAAAACGTAGTAACTTAGTCGATCAACATCCAAAGATTAATCACTAATCCCCCCAAACGGCTACGCTTCAGTAGCCGTTTTCTTTGCATCACGATGGCGTTCTGTCCAGCTAATGCGCTTGCCACCCATTCATAACGTTCAGTTACCAGCAAAAAAATTGTGAGTTTCCTAGCTCGCTTCTCTACCCTTATTTATGTTATGTTATAACAAAACATAAATAAGGGTTTACCATGGCATTCACACCTCTGAAAAAAGGGCTGGTTTTAGCTCTACTCTGTAGTACCTCCATATCAGTCTGGGCACATGGCAGTCACAGTCATGTGATGGACGCAGAAGAGAAAAAGATTTCGCAGGGGGAGTTTAGCGATCAGCAAGTGGCTGAACGCCCTCTCTCTGATTGGGATGGCGTCTGGCAGTCAGTTTATCCTCTATTACAAAAAGGGGCCTTAGCACCGGTGTTTAAAGCGAAAGCCGCCGCTCAGCATAAATCTGAAAACGAGATTGCCCAGTACTATCAGACGGGTTATCAGACAGATATCGACAGTATTGAAATTGAGAATGGACAAGTCGACTTTATCCAAGGCCAAAATAAAACCACCTGTCACTACCACAGTGCTGGCTATAAGATCCTCACCTATCCTTCCGGGAAGCGTGGGGTAAGGTATCTGTTCGAATGTGGTGACCCGGCTTCGAAAGCGCCACGCTATCTACAATTTAGCGACCATCGTATCGCGCCGCACCATTCCGATCACTTCCACATTTTCCTAGGTAATGAGTCACAACAGGCATTATTCAGCGAACTCCATCATTGGCCGACTTACTTTCCGTACCAGATGATGGAGAAAGAGATCATTGAGGATATGATCCACCATTAAGCTTCTAACCATTTGTCTTGGATTGATTGGCGTTGCTGAGCGGTAACGCCATATTCCTGCTCCAGCCACTGCTCAATCGAAGCGTATCGCTGCTTTATCGCCGTCAAGGCTGCGACGAGCCACGCTTTATCGACCGAGAGCAGTTGTCGAAAGTTAGCCTGCGCTTTTTCGCTGACTCCTGCTGGCCATAGCGCTAACGCCTGCTGGCCAATCTCCTCCAATCGACCATTGGTCGCGAGATAGTCGTCAATAATGACTGACTCTTCACACCCCAAGAGTAAGAGCGTGATCGCACATCCTAGTCCAGTGCGATCTTTCCCGACAGCGCAGTGCTGAATAAGAGTCTGGGTTTCGGGATGACTGAGGGTGGCGATCAACTGACGCCACGCCGGATTATTAAAAGGTAATTGTTGATAGAGTTGCGTCATAAAGCGATCGACGTCTAATGCTTCAATGGCCTGCGGCGAGAACTCGACCACCTTGGCATCGACGACTAGATCCGGCGGATTCGCCGGAATATTTAGGTAATTAGCTGCGGTAACAATCTGGTCAGGTTTGGCCTGCGCTTCATGAATATCACGATAATCCAGAATGGTAACACCTGCCAACTGAGCTAACTGCTCAGAATCTTGTGCAGTGAGCCGATCCAAGGCGCTACAGCGGAATAGGCAATTTGAGCGAATTTTTCGCCCCTCTTTCGTCAATAAACCGCCCAGTTGACGAAAATTAGCGATACTTTGTAACCTGATAGGTTGAGACATCATGGCGTTTTTTTCCTCTAGACCGCAGCCCATGCAAATAAGAGTATTAAGGCGAGTCTGCCATCATACTGCTTTATATCTAAGTAAAAGATGACCGATATCATGGCTTTACACACCGGATAAGAAAGCAATCCTATCGATAATTCAGTCGATGGAACAACCATTAATAGACGTCATCTCAAGTTTGAAAATCAATTACTTCTTGAATTTACGCACAAATTTTTTTGCCATGATATTCAAATTTATTCAATTTCATCACGTAACTATTCCGCTATATGATTGGTTTTTCAACAGGAGATACTGTGATGACACTACTCACTAAATTTAATCATGCTGTGGATCACCCTAATGCAGGGCGCTTACTCCTTAGGGTATTACTGGGTGGTTTGATGCTATTTCACGGATACTTCAAGCTCACCCACGGTGTATCCTGGATCGCCCCGATCCTTGCGGCTCACCACCTTCCGAGCCTGCTCGCTTATGGGGCTTATATTGGAGAAGTGGTCGCACCACTGTGTATTATTTTCGGCCTCTTCACCCGTGTGGCGGCTCTGGTTTATGCCATCAATATGGTGTTTGCCGTCTTACTGATTGCTGGCGCAAACTTCTGGAACACCACCGATGTAGGGGCTTGGGCGCTGGAAACTGAAGCGCTCTATTTAGTTGGCGGCTTAGTCGTGATGTTGCTTGGCGCAGGGAAATACAGTATCTCTAAAGAGTAATTCGCTCAGGGGGAGGAAAATCACTTTCACTCCCCTCACTTCTCGACACACTTCTCTCTCTTGCTTGACATCATTAGGCGCCTATAATTAAGCCAATCCCCTAGCCTATTGGAGTTAATCATGTCGACCAAGCGTCAAGTTCCTGGTATTCATCCCTATAGTGGACCCGCTGGCGGCTGGGGGGCTTTAAAAGCCACGGCGATCGCCGTTAAAACGCAGATGGATACCCTAGTCGCGCCCAAGGCGCTACTGAATACCAATCAGCCAGATGGTTTCGACTGCCCGGGATGTGCATGGCCAGATAAGAATCATCACTCGACTTTCCAGTTTTGTGAGAACGGCGCCAAAGCGGTAACATGGGAAGCGACCTCACGTCGTGTCACCGCTGAGTTTCTAAGTAAAACGCCGGTCAGTACCTTGCTTCAACGCAGTGATTACGAACTGGAGGGGTACGGTCGCTTAACCCAACCGCTACGCTATAACGCTGACACAGATACGCTGCAACCCGTAAGTTGGGAACAGGCATTCAGTCTTATCGGTAAGACCTTACAGGGTCTATTACCCAAACAAGTCGAATTCTATACTTCAGGACGAACCTCTAACGAGGCTGCTTACCTCTATCAGTTAATGATCCGCGAATATGGCTGTAACAACTTCCCTGACTGTTCGAATATGTGTCACGAGGCGACCAGCGTTGGATTACCGCACTCTATTGGTATCGGTAAAGGGACAGTGTCCTTAGAGGATTTCGATAAAACAGAACTTATCATCTCAATCGGCCATAATCCCGGCACAAACCACCCACGGATGATGGGGACACTGCATGAAGCTGCTCGTCGCAACGTGCCCATTATTGTGTTTAATCCGATGAAAGAGCGTGCCTTAGAGCGCTTCGCGGATCCGCAAAATGCATTAGAGATGGCAACCTATCAGTCGACCGATATTGCCTCGTCCTATTACCAAGTTAAAGCGGGGGGTGATGCCGCGGCACTCAAAGGGATCGCTAAAGCCCTACTGGATGCCGAGGCGATCAGTCATGATATCTTGGATCATGCGTTTATCGACGAACATACTCTAGGCTTTGAAGAATTTGCGCAAGATTTGCGCGCAACCTCTTGGCAAGCAATAGAGCAGGCAAGTGGCCTAAGCGTCGAACAGCTTACCCGGGTGGCTGAACATTACGCCAACTCCAAGGCCACCATTATCACCTACGGTATGGGAATTACTCAGCATGAGCACGGTACCGAAAACGTACAGTTGATTGCGAGCCTGCTATTGATGCGCGGAAATTTTGGCAAGCCTGGCGCGGGGATCTGCCCATTACGCGGCCACTCAAATGTTCAAGGAAACCGAACGGTGGGGATCTCTGAGAAACCTACCGAGCGTTTTTTGCAGGATCTGGATCATTTCTTCGGCATACGCTCGCCGCGCGAACACGGTCACGATGCCGCGGCGGCGATGGAAGCGATGATTCGTGGTGAGTCCAAAGCCCTTATCTGTTTGGGCGGAAACTTTGCCGTCGCCCTCCCCGATCCGGAACACTGTTTCCCAGCACTCAACGCATTGGAACTGAGTGTTCATATCGCCACCAAACTCAATCGCAGTCATCTGCTGGTGGCGAAAGAAACTCTGATCCTACCTTGTTTAGGGCGTACCGAAATTGACAAGCAAGCTACTGGCCGACAATCGATTACGGTCGAAGACAGTATGTCGATGGTGCATGCCTCCGCCGGTAAGTTAAAACCCGCCTCACCCGCGTTATTATCAGAGATCGCGATAGTGGCCGGAATGGCACAAGCCATCTTACCTCACTCCCGGGTCAACTACGCCTATTACGTGGAGGATTATGCCCGTATCCGCGATGCTATAGAGGCCACCATCCCTGGATTTGCACAATATAATCAACGCATTGAACAACCGGGAGGATTTCGCATGCCATTACCACCCACCCAGCGCCAATGGCCAACGCCCTCTGGTCGAGCGCATTTTATGGTCTATCCGGGGCTAAATGAAGATCATGCTCTGACCGAGCAGCGAGTCTTCCGCTTAATCACCCTACGCAGTCATGACCAATACAACACCACGCTTTATGGCTTAGACGATCGCTATCGTGGCGTATTTGGGCGTCGAGATGTGCTGTTTATGAATCCAGAGGATATGAGTGAACAAGGACTGGAACACGGTGATATCGTGGATATCGAGACCGCCTTACCTGATTGCCAAGCGAAGATGACGCAGATCACCGTGATCGAATATGCTATCGCCAAAGGTTCGGTAGGGGCCTATTATCCTGAGGCTAACATTCTCATTCCGTTAAGTTACCGTGATCAGCAGAGTGGAACTCCAGCGTATAAATCCTTACCGGTTAAATTAGTCGCACAGACCACCGAACCCGCCTAGAACGACTTGCGAGGTGCTCGCCACCTCGCCCTCTTTGATAAGAAACTTTATCTAAATTGTTTAGAAATGTTTTTTTGTGATCTAAATCTTTTTTTGAGTATTTTTACAAAAAATTACGTTACTGTTTTGTTACGCATAGCGCTCCAATGAATGACTAAAACTAAGAATAACTACGATGAAAAACGAAAAACAATTTTTGAGCAAGGTCTAACCAAAGACGGTGCAGCGCGTCGACGCCTCTTTGGTCAATCAGGTGGATTAGTCGCCAGCTTCGCTATCGGTAGCGTACTGACCGGGCAAGCCATTGCCGCGACACCAGAGAAGGCAGCCGTAACTTCTCCTGATCCCCATACTCTCAACCAATTCCTGAAGGTTTCTCGCTTATTAACCGGGCATCACTCGCTTGATACCACCTTAGGCCAGCTTCTATGAGAAGCGCTTAATCAGCTTTCGGCGCAATTCTCAGACCAGTATGCGGCCTTAAGCCAGTGGATCGACGAGCATAAACCTGCCGATGTGGAAGCGCTGGATCAGCAACTGCAAGGGCAGCCGCAACATGAGGTGATGATGGCTATCATCCGTGGCTGGTATCTTGGCGTAGTGGACAACAGCCACCATGCACAAGTGCTCTCTTACCAGAATGCGCTGATGTATCAGGTTCCCCGTGACGGCATGGTCATTCCGACCTATGCGCATAACGGTCCTGACTACTGGACGGCGGAGCCTCCCCCGGTTGATCGTTTATTAACATTCTAATTTTCTGAGTCGATTTTCTCGTTTCAGAAAAAAATGTTACCGATAACTAATTCCACCTTTTGGAGTTACTGTGAGAAATTTTTTTTCAACTCGCCTCCGCGCGAGTCAACTCGCCCTGAAGATTTCGGCAATCTGCCTTGGATTTGGCAGCCTCGCGGGTGTTGCGCAAGCCGCTGAACAAGTTCCTGTTCAAGCGCCTCCCCTGAGCAGACTCAGCAGAATTTAATTGCTAAAGGTCAATATTTGGCTATCGCCGCCGACTGTGCAGCATGCCATACCGATCCTACCACCAAGCAACCTTTTGCCGGCGGTTACGCGATCCACTCACCGATGGGCGTCATCTACTCCACCAATATCACGCCGTCGAAGCAGTTTGGCATCGGTTCCTATACCGAGCAACAGTTTGAACAAGCGGTACGTCACGGTCTCCGTGGCGATGGTGCACATCTCTATCCGGCCATGCCTTATGCTTCTTACTCTGGCTTAACCGATGAGGATATTCATGCACTTTACACTTACTTTATGCAGAGTGTTGCGCCGGTCGATACCGAGAATAAAACCACGGCCCTGAGCTTCCCGTTTAATATCCGCCAGATGACGATGGGCTGGAACTTACTGTTCCTTAAGTCCGGTGCTTACCAAAACGATGCCTCGCAAAGCGTAGAGTGGAACCGCGGGAAATACCTCGTCGATAATCTTGAGCACTGCGGTGAGTGTCACTCCCCGCGTAACCTGATGATGGCACAGAAACAAGGCGCTGATGCACTGAGCGGTGCGGCTTTAGGTAGCTGGTATGCCCCTAATCTGACCGCCGATAAACTCAGTGGCCTTGGTAGCTGGTCACGGGATCAATTAAAACAGTATCTGCAAACGGGTGATGTTCCAGGTAAAGCGCAGGCAGCCGGTCCGATGGCTGAGGCGGTCACTAACAGCCTACAACATCTGCATGATGCCGATATCGAAGCTATTATCACTTATCTGCAAAGCCTACCTGCCCACGCTCAGTCCCATCAGGCCAAGGCGATAGGTGACTTTGGACAAGCCTCCAATGTCGATACCGAAGTACGAGGCACCGCTGGACTCGGAATCGGGTTACCGCAAGAGATGAGTGGTAAAGCGCTCTACGACAGTGCGTGTGCAAGCTGCCACCAGCCGGATGGACAAGGCACTCCTGACCATTTCTATCCTTCGCTATCACACAACACCGCTACCGGTGGCAATACGCCGAATAACTTGGTCTCCGCCATCCTATTTGGCGTTCAGCGTGTAGTGAAAGGCAAAGAAGTGTTAATGCCAAGCTTTGGTCCTGATTCACAGGTGCAAGCCCTGAGCGATAAGCAAATTCCCAGCCTGAGTAATTATATTTTCCAACAATACGGTAATCCCGATCTGCAGGTGACTCCTGAACAGGTAACGGCGTTGCGTCAAGGAGGGGAACAACCTCTACTCGCCCGCGTTGCGGGACCCGCTACCCTCGGTGGAGCGGTCTTGGTGGCATTGATTATCGTATTACTGGTTATCCGCCGTTCGCGTAAAAAGTCCCGTGGATAAACCATTCGAATTCGCAGTGAGAGGGGGTTATGTCAGAACAATATAGTGCAGATGTCGTGGTAGTGGGCGCAGGGATTTGCGGCGGTACCGTGGCCAAAGAGTTAGCGGAAGCCGGTCTATCCGTATTAGTCCTCGAAGCAGGTCCGCGTTGGGAACGTGGGGAAGTGGTCGAAAACTGGCGCAATATGCCACCAGTGAACAAGTCAGAGTCTGACTATGCGACACCGTACCCCGCCCAGCCTTGGGCGGTGCATCCACAAATGAACCCGTACAACGAGTACCCTGAAGTCTCAGGGTCTGATGCCAGCGCGTTTCGTCAAGGGATGATCAAAGGGATCGGCGGAACGACCTGGCACTGGGCAGCTTCTTGCTGGCGCTTCCTGCCTGCCGATCTACAGTTACACAGTACTTACGGCGTAGGCCGCGATTGGGCGGTCACCTATGACGAGCTAGAAGATTATTACTACCGTGCCGAAGTCCTGATTGGGGTAAATGGCCCCAACGATACCTCGTTAAAGTACGTAGCCCCCGTAAAAAGCCTTTCCCGATGGAGCCAATGCCATACGGTCCTGCTGATCGCCGCTTTACCGAAGTGGTTGCGCAAGCTGGTTATATCAATACTCCGGTGCCTCAGGGACGTAACAGCCGCCCTTACGATGGCCGCCCGCAGTGCTGCGGTAACAACAACTGCATGCCCATCTGCCCAATCGGTGCCATGTACAATGGTATCCATAGCGTGGTGAAAGCCGAGAACGCTGGCGCGAAGTTTATTGCTAATGCCGTGGTCTATCGTATCGATACCGATAAAGATAATAACATCACAGCCATGCACTATTACGATCCGGATAAAGTGTCGCATACCGTCACTGCGAAGACGTTTGTACTCGCCGGTAACGGTATTGAAACACCGAAACTCCTGCTACTGGCGGCCAACGATCGTAACCCTAACGGTATCGCCAACAGCTCCGGTCAAGTCGGCCGTAACATGATGGATCACCCAGGGATCTTAATGAGCTTCCAAGCGGCAGAACCGATCTGGACCGGTGGCGGATCCGTCCAAATGAGCTCGATCACTAACTTCCGTGACGGCGATTTCCGACGTGATCATTCCGCAATCCAAATTGGAATGAACAATACCTCGCAAAACCACAAAGCCGGGGTTAAAGCGCTACAAATGGGACTGGGCGGTAAGAAGCTGGATGAAGAGATCCGTCGTCGTGCCGCCTGTGGGATGGATATTTACGTGAACCATGATGTCTTGGCTCACCCCGATAACCGCCTGACCCTGAGCACAGAGCGCAAAGATAAGTTAGGTATCCCTTTCCCCCATGTGACCTATGATGTCGGTGATTATGTGCGTCGTTCCGCCGTGCACTCTCGTCGACACCTGATGAATATTGCGAAATTGTTTGGCGCAACCGAAATTGAGATGCCCCCTTGGTTTAACCCTAATAACCATATTATGGGCGGCACCATCATGGGGCATGATCCCAAAGATTCGGTCGTCGATAAATGGATGCGGACCCACGACCATAAAAATCTCTATATCGCGTCTGGTGGCGCAATGGCCGCAGCAGGAACCGTTAACTCAACCCTGAGTATGGTGGCCCTCTCGTTACGTGCTTGCGATAGCATCAAGAAAGAGATGCTGCACGCCTAAGCCTCACTACCGCCCCGACTGGGG
>Ga0308168_1000505_pt1 | contig 46748 bp, 25 predicted proteins | sample PhyCR2_FD_202133 | JGI IMG/M metagenome (GOLD analysis project Ga0308168, IMG submission 202133) | Phyllosphere microbial communities from UC Gill Tract Community Farm, Albany, California, United States - DLSLRC.R2 | ecosystem: Host-associated > Plants > Phyllosphere > Unclassified | place: USA...
CATCCCGAACTCAGCAGTGAAACGATGCATCGCCGATGGTAGTGTGGGGTTTCCCCATGTGAGAGTAGGTCATCGTCAAGATTAAATTCCGAAACCCCAATTGCGAAAGCAGTTGGGGTTTTGTTTTAGTAGAAGTTCCTGTTTTTGCTGGCTTGTTACCGTGTTGACGGGTCAGATAAAGAATTTCTTGACGACCATAGAACATTGGAACCACCTGATCCCATCCCGAACTCAGCAGTGAAACGATGTATCGCCGATGGTAGTGTGGGGTTTCCCCATGTGAGAGTAGGTCATCGTCAAGATTGAATTCCGAAACCCCTGTCTGCTAACGCAGACAGGGGTTTTGTCATTTAAGCGTGTACGAAAGATCAGGCCGTTCTGCGACTCTTGCTGCTGCGTCTTGCCTGCCACTTGCGCCACCAGATATAAACGCCCGTCCCTGAAAGCCCCGCAATCAACACACCCAATACTGCGATCATTACCTGCCCTGTCACCCCGATGATCCGTCCCCCATGTATCGGCAACTGCAGTCGATAGAACTGCTCTCCCAGCGTGCCCTGTCCGGCGATTTCCTGCCCTAACAAGCGTCCGTCGGTACCGTGAAAGAACAACCAGGATTTACCGTGTGCGTCCGTATCGTGCTGTCCAAACCCTGCGCCGTAGAAGTTGTACTCAAAGCTGTAATACAACTCGCCGATTGCCGCCGTCAGTCCTAATCGTTTCCCTTCCTGCAATGCCCTTTCGTACGCCTGTTGATAACTCAACTGTGTCGTCCCCAGTTGATCAGCGGGCATTCGTCCTCTGGCTTCATAAACGCTCGGCTCGATGGGCGAAAACAACGAAACTGCAGGCTTGAACACTTGGCTTGGCAAGTTCATCGCCACGCTACTGACGGCGATCGGTAACAGCAGTAGCCACAGCCACAATCCTCCGGCGCGATGCAGATCGAAGTTCAAGCGGTAGGCATGCCCGCCTTTGACCTTCCACGCAGTCGCCCACTTCTTCCAGAATGGCTTGCCACGCGGCAAGGTCAGCCACAATGCGACAAAGCAGTCGATCACCCACGCGATGGCCACCCCACCCATCAACAGCAATCCCCAGTTACCGGGCAATGTCAGGTTGTAATGAAACTCCAGAATGAACGGGATGAAGTTCTCCTGCTGAAAACAGCATTCACCCCAGTAGCGCGCGCCTTTTTGCTCCGCGCTGACCGGGTCCAGATAAAACACTTGATTACGTTCATTGAACGGCTGACCCGTTGCTGGATCTTTACGAGGAACGGCCGCCAGTAGCGCCGTATGCCCCGTCTCATGGGGATACTCCATGTACCAGACTTGCAGTTTCGGATGTGCAGTCTGCACTGCATCTACCAACGCGCCCGGCGACAAGCGCTCACCCACTGACGTCGCCTCGTAGAACTGCGGATTCAGCCATTCATCCAGTTCGTGATTGAACGCCAGCACACTGCCGGTCAGCCCGGCCAACAATAAAAACGTCGCAGTGGCCAAGCCAATGTACCGATGCAACAAAACCAGAAACGCACGCATACAAAACACCCCGAAGAAACGACAAAGCCAGCCCCTGATAGCAGGGGCTGGCTTTTTTATGCACAGGACATAGCTTTAGAACTGATAGCTGACGGTCGCCGCTACGTTGCGTTCTTCGCCCATGTAGCAGAAGTTCAGGCTGGCGCAGGACGCGACATAGGATTCATTGGTCAGGTTGTTCGCGTTGAGCCGTACATCCACACCCTTCAAGCCGACCTTGCCCAGGTCATAACCAATCGAGGCATCGAACAGCGTGTAAGACGGCACCTTCATCGTGTTCTCCGCATCGGCCCAGCTGTAGCCGACATAGCGCACCCCACCACCCAAGCGCAGCCCATCAAGTGCGGCGCTGTCGAACTTGTAGTCAGCCCACAGCGAGGCCATGTGGCGCGGCGCTTGAGTTGGCGAGTTGCCCTTGTTCTCGATGACATCGGTCGGCGTGCTCAAGGTGCTGATCATCGATTTGGAATACTCGATATCAGTGAAGGTGTAACTGCCCAGTACTTTGAAGTTATCGGTCAGTTGCATATGCGCTTCCAGCTCCAGACCTTGCGAGCGTACGGCGCCGACCGCGCGATAGAAGTTTTCCTGCGGCAGTTTGGTTGCGAGGTTTTCCTGGTCGATGCGGAACAGCGAGGCGGTAAACAGGTTATCGGTGCCCGGCGGCTGATACTTCAAACCGACTTCCCACTGTGTGCCATCGGTAGGGGCGAGTGGATTACCGGCGCTGTCGGCATAGGAGTTCGGGTTAAACGACTCGGAGTAGCTGATGTATGGCGCCAGACCGTTATCAAACAGATATAAAGCGCCGGCACGCCCAGTGAGTTTCGTGCGCCGATCATTGATCTCTGTACCCACCGGCCGCCCCGCTTCGGCGATGCGGTTTTCATCGGATGTCTCGACCCAGTCCTGACGCAGGCCCAGCGAGAAGCGCCATTTGTCCATCTCGATCAGGTCTTGCAGATACACACCGGTCTGCTCCAGACGACGCAGATAGCTGGTGTCGCCGTACATCTCGATCGCCGAGTTGCCGTACACCGGATTGAACGCATTGATTGGCGCGAGGCCACCGCTGGTCCAGTCGACCACGGTTTTGCGCCGTTGATAATCCGCGCCCATCAGCACCGTGTGCTTGGTCGCGCCGGTGAAGAATTCGGCCTGCAGCATGTTGTCGACGATGAACGCATGCAGGCGCTCATCACCGCCGGTGTAATAGCGGTTCAGTTCATTGCTGGTCGGGGTGCTCCAGCCATAGGCGTAGACCTGATCCATGTTCACTTTGGAATCGAGATAGCGGAAGTTCTGCCGCGCCGTGAAGACGTCGTTGAAGCGATGTACGAACTGATAGCCGAACGATTGCTGGTCACGGGAGTAGCCGTCGATCCCCGGCTCGCCCTCGAAGAAGCGCGGCGAGATGCGCTCGCCATTGCGCTGATGGATCGTACCGTCCGCCGGAACGCCACCGTGGTAACCACCGTCCGGATCGTGTTGCAGATAGGCCTGCAGGGTCAGCGAGGTGTCTTCGCTGAAATCGATGCTCAGCGTCGGCGCGAGGGCGAAGCGTTTTTCCTTGTTGTGATCGAACTGCGTGTCGGACTGATCGCTCAATCCGGTCAGACGATAGGCAATGCGCTTCTCTTCATCGACCGGACCGCTGAAGTCAAACCCAACCCCGCGCTGGCCTTGCGTCCCCACTGTGGCCTGAACCTGATGATAAGCCTCGTACAACGGCTTTTTGCTGGTCAGCGCGACCAGACCGCCGGGCGAGCTACGGCCGTACAGCACGGACGACGGGCCTTTGAGAATGTCCACACGCTCAAGGAAATACGGATCGACCTGCATGGTGCTGTAAGTGCCGCTGTCGCCCATCGACTTGAGGCCGTCGAGGTAGATGTTGTCCACCGAGCCGTCGTTGAAACCGCGCATCGCCACGTAGTCGTAACGGTGCGTGGCGCCATACGGGTTGGTCAGCACGCCCGGGGCGTAACGCATCGCTTGCGAGACGGTTTGCGAGCCTTGGTCATCCATTTGCTCGCGTGTGACCACGGACACGCTTTGCGAAGTTTCCAGCAGGGCGGTACTGGTCTTGGTGGCGATCTGGCTGTGCGTGGCGTTGTAGCCGGCCATGCTGCCCAGCGCGTTGCCGAGGGCGAAGCCTTTGATGTCGGTGGTCGGCAAGGCCAGCGCTTCGCTTTCAGCCAGCGGGCGCAGGATGTAACTGCTGCCGTCCCGGCTGACGGCTTCCAGCCCTGAGCCGCCGAGCAAATGGCTCAAGGCCTGGTCGGTCGAATATTCACCCTGCACGCCGGGAGATTGCTGACCTTGGGTCTGTTGCGGCGTCATCGCCAAGGTGATGCCGGCCTGCCGGGCGAACTGATTCAATGCCTCGCCCAATGGCCCGGCAGCAATGTTGTAGCGGTGGCTGATCTCGGTGCCGGTGTTGGCGGCCAGACTCAGGCTCGGTAATACGCTGACGCCCAGCGCGGTGGTCAGCAGTGCCGCGCGAACCGCATGGCGCAGTAGTGTCGATTCTGCAGTGAAATTCAGAGGGTTCTTACAAGTGGCGCGGACAGTCATTGTGGATTTCCGTAGGCAGTCGCGGGGGCTGAGTTGAAGTGCTTACTGACTAAGCCGGACTGCCTGCGAAAACCCGCCAAAAATAATCACACCGCACGTTCCAGGGTCACCCACCAGCGGGTGCGATAACGCAATTGCACCGGCAGCGTCTGCGGCAGGACCGCCAGCAGCCTGTCGGTGTCCTCCAGACGAAACACCCCAGAGAGGCGCAGGTCTGCGATATCCGCCGCACAACTGAGAAAACCGGGGCGATAACGGCCGACTTCAGCGAGGAAGTCGCCCAGCCGCATATTGCGCGTGACAATCAAACCGTCGAGCCAGGCGCCCGCATCCATATCCGGCGTCGGCGCTGCGCGCAAACCGCTTTGATCGACCAGAAAACTCTGCCCGGCGAGTGCTTCGAGGGAATGACCGCCAGCGCGAACCAACACTCGGCCACGAGTAACGCTGAGCCGCGTGCACTGTTCTTCCTGACGCAAAATGAAACGCGCATCGACCGGCGCATAACTGCCGTGGCGATTCTGTATGCGCAGCGGTCGATCGGCCGCCGCGCCTTCGTCAGCGCCGCCGCAGGTAACGATGATCTCGCCACGGGTCAGTTTGATCAGGCGCTGCTGCGCGGTGTACTCCAGATCCACCGCGCTGGCGGTGTTGAGTTCGATCCGCGTACCGTCGGGCAACTGGAAACCGCGCCGTTCGCCGGTCGCCGTCGCGTAGTCGGCGCTCCATTGCTGCCAGGCGGCGCTGTCCTTGGCCAGCCAAGCGGCGGAGCCCATCAGCAGCGCGCCGGACAACAGCTTCAAGGCTTGGCGACGGCCCAAGCCTTGTGCACTGTTTTCCAGGGTATTGAACGCGACCTGCGCACCGGGCACGGCGCGCAGGCTGGAGCTTAATTCGGCTTGCAGCGACTGCACCCGCTGCCAGGCGATTTCATGTTCGTGATGCTCGGCGCGCCACTGCTCGCATTGGCGAGTCAGCCGCGAATTGCCGTGGTTGTTGCGCAGCCGCAGTAGCCAGTGAATCGCTTGCTTGACCACCTGTTGGCGCGGTTCGACGCGGCGACCGAGTGAGAGGCTATCCACAGGCATCAGTTTTCATACCGCAACACATAGCAGTGATACAGCGCATCGGCGACGTAGCGCTCCACTGAACGTACCGACACGCCCAGCTGCTCGGCGATCTGTTTGTGCGTTAACCCTTCGCAATGCGCCAGGAGAAATGCCTGACGCACTTTCGGCTTCAGTCCTTCGAGCATGCGCGCAATGCTTTCCAGCAGTTCCAGCACCAACGCGCGCGATTCGGCGTCAGGTACTTCGCCTTCAGGCAAGTGAACAATGGTCTCCAGATAGGCCCGCTCGATTTCCTCGCGGCGCCAATGATCGATCACCAGACCGCGCGCGATGGTTCGCAGGAAAGCTCGGGGCGCTTTCAGTTCGAGGCGTTCGGTACGTTGCAGCAGGCGCAGGAAAGTGTCCTGAGCCAGATCCGCTGCGTTGCCCAGCCGCGCGCGCAGCCAAGCGTTGAGCCAGCCGTGATGACTACCGTAAAGCGCCTGTACGACCAACTCAGGTGAAGACATGACCACGCCAGCCCGAACGTCACAAATGATAATTAGTCGCATTGTCATCAAGGGTTACAGATTTTGCAACTGTCGCCCCCATGTCGATGCGAAAAAAATTCCCTCGCAGCCGCTCTGGCACGCCGTTCGGCGGGAATCCTGTACAAAACCCGCCCATTTCTCACGCGCCCCTAAGATTTCTCCGCCGCTGGCCGACAGACTGGTGAGAAATGCGTGCACCAAAGTAGAGCGGCCAGAAGAACGCTGCCTGCGCCGTACATGGAATGTTGCATCCGGAAACGCATCCCCACTTTTGGCATAAGAAGTCCCATGAAATGAATCTCAAGTTCAGCCATAAAATCCTCCTGGCAGCTTCGGGCGTCGTGGTCCTGGCGTTCGCGTTGTTCACGCTCTACAACGATTATCTGCAGCGAAACACCATTCGCCAGAACCTGCAGTCTTCTGTGCAGCAGGCCGGTGACCTCACCGCCAGCAGCGTGCAGAACTGGATGAGCGGACGGATTCTGGTGCTGGAAAACCTCGCGCAGAACGTTGTCCATCAAGGCAGGAATGCCGACTTGCCGGGTCTTGTCGATCAGCCGGCCTTCACGTCGAACTTCCAGTTCACTTACGTCGGCCAGGCCAACGGTGTCTTCACCCAGCGCCCCGATGCGAAGATGCCGGACGGCTATGATCCGCGTCAGCGGCCTTGGTACAAGCAGGCCGCGGCCGCCGATAAAACCATGCTGACCCCGCCGTACATGGCGGCCGTCGGAGGCCTGGTGGTGACCATCGCCATGCCGGTGAAAAAGGACGGTGAATTGCTCGGTGTGGTCGGCGGTGACCTGAGCCTGGAAACCCTGGTGAAGATCATCAACTCGGTGGACTTCGGTGGCCTCGGCCATGCGTTTCTGGTCAGTGCCGACGGTCAGGTGATCGTCAGCCCGGACAAAGATCAGGTAATGAAAAACCTCAAGGACATCTACCCGAACACCAGCGTGCGCATCGAGAAGGGCAACCAGAACGTGGTGCTCAACGGCCAGGAACGCATTCTCTCGTTCACCCCGGTCAGCGATCTGCCGAATGCGCAGTGGTACATCGGTCTGTCGATCGATCGCGACAAGGCCTACGCCGCACTCAGCCAATTCCGCACCTCGGCGCTGATCGCCATGTTTGTCGCGGTCGCGGCGATTGCGCTGCTGCTGAGCCTGTTGATCAACGTCCTGATGCGTCCACTGACCACGATGGGCCGCGCGATGAAAGACATCGCCCAAGGCGAGGGCGATCTGACCCGGCGTCTGGTAGTCGAGAGCAAAGACGAGTTTGGTGAGCTGGGCAGCGCGTTCAACCAGTTCGTTGAACGGATTCACGCATCGATTTCCGAAGTGTCGTCAGCGACCCGTCACGTACATGACCTGTCGCAACGGGTGATGGCTTCGTCCAACGCTTCGATCGTCGGTTCCGATGAGCAAAGTGCACGCACCAACAGCGTCGCGGCGGCGATCAATCAGCTGGGCGCCGCCACTCAGGAGATTGCGCGCAACGCCGCGGATGCTTCGCAGCACGCCAGTGGCGCTTCCGAGCAGGCCGATGATGGTCGTCAGGTGGTCGAGCAGACCATTCAGGCGATGACCGAACTGTCGCAGAAGATCAGCCTGTCGTGCACGCAGATCGAAACCCTGAACGCGAGCACCGACAACATTGGCCACATTCTCGATGTGATCAAAGGCATCTCGCAGCAGACCAACCTGCTGGCGCTCAACGCTGCCATCGAGGCTGCGCGTGCCGGTGAAGCCGGGCGCGGTTTTGCCGTGGTCGCCGATGAGGTGCGCAACCTGGCGCATCGCACCCAGGAATCGGCGGAAGAGATCCACAAGATGATCACCTCGCTGCAGGTCGGCTCGCGCGAAGCGGTGAGCACCATGAACGCCAGTCAGGCGTCCAGCGAGCAGAGCGTGGAAGTGGCGAATCAGGCCGGTCTGCGCCTGGTCAGCGTGACCCAGCGCATCGGCGAGATCGACGGTATGAACCAATCGGTTGCAGCGGCGACTGAAGAGCAGACGGCGGTGGTGGAAACGCTGAACGTCGACGTCAACCAGATCAACCTGTTGAACCAGCAGAGCGTGGCCAACCTCAATGAAACGTTGAAGGATTGTGATGCGTTGTCGCAGCAGGCCAATCGCCTGAAGCAATTGGTCGACAGCTTCAAAATCTGATTTTTCAGATTGCAGACCGCGTTATCGTTCTTCGCGAGCAGGCTCGCTCCCACAGGGAAATGCATTCCAAATGTGGGAGCGAGCCTGCTCGCGAAAGCGGCGGTTCAATCACCGCCAAACCGATGTCTTAAACAAACAGCTTCAGCACATTGCCCATCGCATCATCGGCAAACCCCTGCACGAAATCCCTGAACCCCGGCAATGCTTCATCCCCACCCGCAGCCGGTTCGACAATGATCGTCCAGGTCGCGCGCGACTTCCCTGCGCTCAGCGATTCCACTTGCATCGCCGCCCACAGATTCCCCACCCCCAACGTGTTGTAGATCGTCGTCCAGGTCATGCGCCGCGCCTGTTCATCGCGCGAGTTGAGTTGTTCGACCACGACGTTGCCGTCCTTGAAGATTTTCTTGCGCAGCGATGACACGCCCTCGCCGGTCATTTCGGTGTGCGACAGCGCCGGAATGAATCGTTCGAAGCCAGCGAAATCGCCAACGATCGCCCAGACTTGTGCCGCGTCCGCCGGCACTTCCACCGACGACACAACGTGGCAGCCTTGCGGGTTTTTGATCAGGGTGTCGGGTTGCAGATTGCTCATGGTGTTGCTCCTTGTTGATGAGTCAGATGAAGTTGATTTCTTTCAGGTAGTCGCAGCCGCGACGCAGCAGCGCCGGGGATTTCTGTGGGTAGTGCGCGCCCATCTGCCGCACGCCGGCCTCGGCGTTGGCGTGACCGATAAGGGAGATGTCGCCGATGTCTTCTTCGAAGCCGTTGAGGTAGAAGCCGAGCACGCCGAACAGCGCGTTGTCGGCGTCGACTCGGTTCAGTTGCTGCTGCCAGTCGGCGACGCTGACCAGCGCAAACTCGCTGCCGGTTTCGCGGAACGAAGCGACGTAGGCATCCCAGCTCAGCGGCTCGGGATTGTGCAGATTGAACACCGCGCGATCCGCTGAATAACGGCTGGCATGGAAGGCGATGAAGCGGGCGAGAAAGTCCACCGGCATCAGGTCGAAATTCAGCGCGAAGGCCGGCATCTGTCCGAGCTGGATCGAGCCTTTGAGCATCAGCATCAAACGGTTTTTATGCGGCTGGCAAACGCCGCTGAGGCTGTTGAAACTGATGTTGCCAGGGCGATAAAGGTTGACCCGTACACCGCGCTCGCGCGCCCGTTCGAGGATGCGTTCGCCGACCCACTTCGACAGGTTGTAGCCGTTGCGAATATAGATCGGCGGCGTCGCGGCGGCGGGCAGTTCCAGCACTCGACCGGTGTCGTCCACGGTGCTGGATGCCGACAGGGTCGAGACGAAGTTGAAGACCTTTTTGCGCTGCCCTTCGCACAGCTTCAGCAGGGCAAATATCGGTTCGACGTTGTCCGCCGCCAGGGACTCGTAATCGAGCACGTGGTTGACGTTGGCGGCGTTGTGCACCAGCGCGCCGAACTCGCGATCCAGGCGCTGATAGTCCTCATCGCCCAGGCCCAGTTGCGGACGGCTGATATCAGCTGCGTAAACCCGCACACGGCTCAGGTCGAGGTGCTCCAGCCGGTTTTCGCGCAGTGCCTGAGCGAAGCGTTGCGCCGCCGTTTGCCCGGCGCCGTCGCGCACCAGACAGGCCACTTCGCTGGCGCCCCAACCGAGCAGCGCTTCGACGATGTGCACGCCGACAAAACTGTTGGCACCGGTGACGATGACCTTGTGCACATCGCCCATGCGGCTGATCGGCAGCGGTTCGATGTCCAGCGCGCGCTCGGCGTCGGCCATGGCCTGAGCGCTGAGCACGGCGCTGTCATCGGTGCCGCGCACCAGCGTCGACAGTTTGCTGATCGTGGGCAGTTCGATGAAGCGATTGATCGAAATGCTTCGGCCGAATTCCTCACGCAAGCGCAGCAACATCCGCGACAGCAGAATCGAATGACCGCCGAGATTGAAGAAGCTTTCGTCAGTGGAAATGTCGCTGGTCGGCAGTTCCAGCAATTCTGCCCAGATCTCCAACAGCAGCGCTTCGTCAGCATTGGCCGGCAGGCATTTCGCGGCGCTGTCCTGCACCGTCACCGGCGATGCCAACAGCGCCTTGCGATCGACTTTGCCGTTACTGGCGAACGGCATCTGCGCCAGTTCGGTCCACGCTCCCGGTTGCATGTAGTCCGGCAGAAACTGCCGGGCGTGGGCTTTCAGTTGGTCCCGGGCAGTCTCGGTCTGTGGCTGGGCGAGGAGCGCCAGAATGCGTCGCTGACTGTCGATGACCACGGCGATCTGCCGATACAAGCCGCTCTCGCGCAGGCAGCGCTCGATCTCTTCCGGCTCGACGCGAAAGCCACGGATTTTCACCTGATTGTCGCGCCGCCCGCACAGCTCGATACCGTGCTCGCCCCACTTGGCCATGTCGCCGCTGCGGTAGGCGCGCAGGGTTTCGCCGCCGGGCAGTGACAGGCTCAGATAGCGCTCGGCGGTCTGCTGCGGATTGTTCAGGTAACCGAGGCAGACACCGGGGCCGACGATGAACAGCTCACCGACGGTTTGATCGGGCACCGGTTGCAGATCGTCGTCGAAAATCAGCACCCGACTGTTGGCGATCGGCCCTCCCAGCGTGCGGTTGCTGTCGCCCGGTTTGAGCTGGCGCGCGGTGATCAGCACGGTGGCTTCGGTCGGGCCATACAGGTTGTGCAGGGTGCCTTGGCGGGTCAGTTGCTCGATGACGTACGGCTCGCAGACATCACCGCCGGTCATCACCTGCACGCCCTCCAGTTGTTCCAGCGGCAGGATGCTCAACAGCGCCGGCGGCAGGAAGGCGTGGGTCAGTTGCCGCCGGCGAATCAGCGCAACCAGCTGCAAAGGATCGCGGCGCTGGGTGTCGTCGGGCACGATCAGTTCCGCCCCTGCGAGCAGGCTGGGGAAGATGTCGATCAGTGACGAATCGAAGCTTAGCGAAGAGAACTGCAACACCCGGCTTCCGGCGTGCAACTGCACGTAGTCGGCGTACCACGCGGTGAAGTGGGCGAGATTGGCCTGGCTGAGCAGCACGCCTTTCGGATGCCCAGTGGTGCCCGAGGTGTAGAGCGCCATGCACGGTGCATTGAGCTCGGGCCGGTGCAGCATCAGCGGCCGGCCGAGATCGGCGTTCGGCGCCTCGATGTCACTGACATCCAGCCCCGCTATCGACTCGCTGAGCGCCTGTTGTCCATCGTGAAGCAACAGCACCGCGCCGGCGTTTTCCAAGATGAATTGCTGACGCGGCAAAGGATGACTCGGCTCCAACGGCAGGTACACGGCGCCGCTGCCGAGAATCGCCAGAATCGAGGCGAACAGCGCCGGGCTTTTGCCTTGGCAGACGGCGACTACCCACGGCTGCGGATGTTGCTCGAGCAAGGGCAGCAGGCGCTGTTGAATCGCGCGGCTGTGGGCGTGCAGCTGCTCGTAGCTGATGGTCTTCCCGCCGACATGCAGCGCCGGTCGTTCGGCATGCTCGGTCAGGCTCTGTTGCAGGCGCTTGATCAGCGGGATCTGCGCTTGTTGCAGCAGCGCCGGATTTGCCGTGTCGTTGAGACGGTGGACGTACGCTAGCTTGTCGAGAAACAGCAGGTCTTCCAGGCGTTCGAAATCCGGCGCCTTGAGGGCCGGGGCGTGGCGCAAATAATCGGCATCGCGGGAAAAGCGGCTGACCAGCAACGCCACTTCGTCGACCACATGGGCAAGCGCTCGTTGGCGTAGCGACTGACCGTTGCCGGACGGCTCATCGCCGATCGGCACACGGCTGATCAGCGACGAGCCGAGAAAGCACAGCAAGTCGAGGGTCGGCAGGCCGCCATGCTCTTGTGCGGCGACACCCAGGCGCAGGTGCAGATGCGGGATCGCGCAGAAGTCGCCGGCAGCAATAAAGCCATCGTCGATGATCAGATCCACCGCCGCTTGAGTGGCGCCGCTGCGGGTCAGTGCATGGCCGTGCTGTTCGAGTTCCCGGGCCAGGTCGGTCATGGCCTGGCCGGCGCCGGTGAGCAAAATGTCGAGACGTTTCATGTCGGCCTCCTCAAACCAGATAGTCGCGCAGGGCGTGCTGCACGCACGGTGTGTCGAGCAGCGAGCTGTTGTGGAAAAATCTGACGATGTTGCCCACCAGCGGGTGGTGGCGATTGATCGGGAAGGCGAATCCCGCGATCTCCTCACGCAATGAATGTCGGGTGGTTTCGCTGACCGTCAGCGCGTCGATCAGGCGCAAATCGAAGGACTTCTGGATGTCGTTGGTCAGGTAATGGCCGATGAACACCGGCAGAATCTGCGCGATGGTTTCGCGGTCCGTGTCGCTGGCGGTGTGCCAATAGATGCGCACCATCCGCGCCCAGAAACTCGAGTGGCGACCTTCGTCGAGCAAGTGGTCAGCCATCAGGCCCTTGATTGACGGCTTGACCGAATCGTCGCGGGCGAACGCGGCGACATCGCCGGTCACGGTGTTTTCGGCGATCGCCACGCAGATCAATTCCACCGCGCTGCGCAAAGGCTCGGGCGCCAATGCGACGGCGGCAGGAATCGCCCGGCTCAGCTCGATCTGATCAGGTAGCTGAATCGGTTCGATGCCGGTCATGGCTACCGTCTGTTGCATGAAATCCATGGCCACCAGCGCGTGGTAATCCTCGTCGACCACCACGGTCATTGCGTCGTAGCGACAGGCAAACGGGAACGCTACGTCGAAGCGATTCTTGGCAATGCTGCGGGCGGTCTTGTCGACGATTTCCGTCTCGAAAATCACTACGTCGTTGATGAATTTGTACAACGTCTGCACCAGGGCGAAATCACGTTGCTGTGGGCATTCGCGCAGGAAGGTTTCGCTGAGCACCAGCGGCTGGCGGCTGAGCGGGTAGATCAGGCGCTGATCGTCTTCGAGCAGCCGCCGGGGACGGGTGCGGATGGTCGCGCGGCTTTCCCAGGCCTCGGCGAAGGATTGATAGTCGGCAGCGTTCATTGGGCCACCTCGGCAACTTCCACGCCCATGCTCAGGCGCAGCCCGTCCCACAAGGCGATGCGGCTTTCCACGGCGGCGATGGCGCTGGCGTAAACCTCGGCTGCGCGCTGCGGATCGCCGTCCACCAGACGCTCCAGCAACTGCTCGGCGGCGGGGCCGTGATCTTCGGAATCGACTTCGATATGCCGTTGCAAGTAGTAGCGAAAGGTCGGTGCCTGTTCGATGCCGATGCCCCAGTCATCGAGGATGCGCTGGAACATCGTCGGAATGACGCTCTCGCGACCATGCAGGAACGCGGCGGCAACGCTGTGTCCCGGCGCCTCCAGGGCAATGCGCAAGGTATCGCGGACAAACTGCGCGGCCGCCGGGTCGACGTCGACGCTCTGCAACGCGACGTCATAACTCACGCCTTCCTGCTGCAGGGCGACAAAGCGCTCTACCGCCGTGGTGCTCGCGCCGACTTCGCGCATCGCATCCAGGTACAACTCGAAGTGGCTGTAGTGGCCTGCATCGAGGCGATCGTCCGATTCCTCGCCCAGCACGATCTCGTTGATCAACCGCGCCGCGTGGGGATCGCGCGGCGGCAACCAGGGTAAACGCGTGCAGGTCAGTTCCTGTTGCAGGCGCTTGGTCAGCGACATGAAGTCCCATACGGCAAATACATGGGTTTCCATGAAACGGCGTAATACCGATAACGAAGTAATCTCGGAAAAGATCGGATGAATACTCAGTTCGGCTTTCTTCAGGGCGAGTTGCTGCTTAGTGGGCATCATGATGTCCTTTATCATTGATTGAAGTGCACGATTCTTTTCAGTTGCTGTAAGCGGGCGAGCAAGTTGGATAGCAAATTAGTCGGGCAAATGTTGATTGCGCTGTGGCGCCGTTGCGGCGCCACAGGTGCTGCGATTGTTGCGTGAGGTATGCCGCGCTGAACGACGACGTTCAAACTTGGCGAGAGAAAAACTAATACAGGGCAAATGCATTTAACAAGTTTATTTTCAATTATTTTAAGTTGGCTGTTTTTTGAATATGAGAGTTACCGATAAAACTTTCAGATCAAGTTTTATTTGGGCGTAGTTACTCCTTTCGGCTAATAACGGCCAAAATCGATAACAAGAGTGAATGCCTCACTCGAAGCAACTTTTAAACAAGGGGATTGATTGAATTCAAAGGGGGCGAAAGTTGGCCGGGACCGGCGCCATGACTTCCTGTTCCCGTGACAAGGCTCCTTCCGTAGGTTCCTGTTGCGGGGACTGTGCCGTCAGGGCGGCGCGTCCCCGTTCTGTAGGGGTGGCGCTGGAAGAGTGCGGGTAAATTGCCGTCAGGGCTATTACCGATTGGTCATCGGCGGGCAGCAGAAATGCGTCGGCAGGGCCGGGGCGGGCACCAGCGGGCACGCCGATCCGCTGCCAGAGCCGGCAGCAGAGCGGTCGCGAAGATTTGTAAGGGGATTATTCGACGTACGAGATATCAGCGTGCGGTGTGACGCTTCTGTGCGGCGGGAGTCGCCAGATAGCGGGTGATGACCTCAACGCCACGGTTGAGGTGCTGCTCCAGCATTGCGAGCGAGCGCGGTATGTCCCGCTCGATCACGGCCTGAAGCATGGCGCGGTGGTCATCCTGGGACAGCTTGCCCAGGCCCATCGCTTCCAGATTGAACCGCAGAAAACGTTCTTCTTCGTTCAGGCCGTCCTCCACCAGGCGCAGCAGTCGCTGGTTGGGCGCCTTGCTGTACAGGGCCATGTGAAAGAGACGGTTGAGGCGGCCGATTTCGTTGTAGTCGTGCTGCGCTTCCAGCTCGTCGATGTAGCCGGCGGCGAGTTGATGCTCGGCCTCAGTCAGCAGCGGAATGGACTGCCGCAATGCCTCGGATTCGAGCAGAATGCGCAACTCGTAGGTTTCAGCAGCATCGCCCTGGATCAGCGGGGCGACCACGGCGCCTTTGTGCGTGGTGACGCTGAGCAGCTCCTGCGCTTCGAGCTGGCGCAAGGCTTCGCGCACCGGCATGCGGCTGACCCCGAACAGATCGGCCAGATCCTGCTGGCGCAGTGCAGTGCCACAGGGCAGGCGGCCATCGAGAATGGCCGAGCGCAGAGTTTCTTCGATCACCGACCGGGCCAGATGCGCAGGAATCGGTCCTTCGACTTTGATGCTGTGCAGCGGTTTGGGCTTCTGAGTCACGACAACACACCCTGTAGGTCGCAATATTTGGATCCAAATGACACTAGTGATTGCTCTACAGGTTGTCAAACCTTGTAAAACAAAGCGCTGCAATCTCAAGTCTAGCGCGTCTTCGATGATCTCACGGTGCCATTGTTTTTTGCCGGGCTAAGCTTCACCATCAAACGCTTCCTTTCTGTCCTTCTGGAAACCTGCAGTGGCGGTACGTTTCGCGATCCCTCGGACCTTGCGCTGGCTTGGCTGCGCATTGCTGCTGGCCGGCGTCATGCTGGGCGGTCTGCACGCCGATTGGGATTTTTCCGCGATCAGCCGCAAGGCCACGGCTCTCTATGGGCCACTGGGTGCCGGGCAGCAGCGCATCGATGCCTGGCAGAATCTGCTGGCCACGCAGAAGCAGGTCAGTGAGATGGACAAGCTCAAGGTGGTCAACCTGTTTTTCAACAAGCAGGTGCGTTACGTCGAAGACATCGATCTGTGGCGCGAAGTGGATTATTGGGAAACCCCTATCGAAGCGCTGTGGAAGGGCGCCGGCGACTGCGAAGACTACGCCATCGCCAAGTATTTCAGCCTGCGCCATCTCGGCGTTTCCAGTGACAAGCTGCGCATCACCTACGTCAAGGCGCTGCGCCAGAACCGCGCGCACATGGTGTTGACGTACTATGCGACCCCCGATGCCATGCCGCTGGTGCTCGACAGCCTGATCGATCCGATCCAGCCGGCGGCGCAGCGGACCGATTTGCTGCCGGTCTATTCTTTCAATGCCGAAGGTCTGTATCTGCCAGGCGCCAAGGGTAATAAAAAGGTCGGCGACACCAAACGCCTGTCGCGCTGGCAGGATGTGCTGAAAAAAATGCAGGCCGAAGGTTTTCCGGTCGAGACGACTAACTAGGAGCACGCGCTCAGATGTCTTTGTTCAAACAGCTGTTGATCGCTATCTGTCTGTTCCTGGTCGTGGCCTTCACCGGCAGCTTCATGGTCAGCCTGGAGAGCTCGCGCACCCAGTACGTCAATCAGTTGCGCTCCCACGCACAGGACGCGGCGACGGCGCTGGCATTGTCGCTGACGCCGAATATCGACGACCCGGCGATGGTCGAGCTGCTGGTCAGTTCGATTTTCGACAGCGGTTATTACGCGAGCATCCGCGTGGTCGACGTGAAGACCGAGCAGACCATTGTCGAGCGCAGCGGTACCCCGGCGGTGAGCAATGTGCCGGACTGGTTCGTCAAACTGATCGGCCTCGAGCCGGCCGGTGGCGATGCGCTGGTCAGCCGTGGCTGGGAGCAGGCGGCGCGGGTCGAGGTGGTCAGCCATCCGATGTTCGCCGTGGCCAAGCTATGGCAGAGCGCACTGGGCAGTCTTGGCTGGTTGCTGATCTGCGGCGCATTGAGTGCGGTGCTCGGTGCGCTGTTGCTGCGTCGGCAGTTGAAACCCCTCGATTACATGGTCCAGCAGTCCCATGCGATTGCCCGCCGCGAGTTTCTCAGCCTGCCGGATCTGCCGCGCACGCCTGAATTGCGTCGCGTGGTGCAGGCAATGAATCAGATGGTCGAGAAGCTCAAGACGCTGTTCCAGGAGCAGGCCGAGCGCAGTGAAAAACTGCGTACCGAGTCCTATCAGGACAACCTCACCGGCCTGGCCAACCGTCGCTATTTCGAGATGCAATTGAACAACCGCGTGAGCAACCCGGAGCAGGCCAGTTCCGGTTATCTGCTGCTGTTGCGGGTCAAGGACCTGGCCGGTCTCAACCAGCGTCTCGGCGGCCAGCGTACCGACCAGTTGCTCAAGGCCGTCGGCGAGCAACTGACCCGCGAGTGCGCCAGATATCCACAAACCCAGGACTTGGTCACGCGTATTCGCGGCGGTGAATTCGCCGTGCTGGCGCCGGGGCTGGTGCGCGAGGAAGCGCTGCAGCTGGCGCAGAATCTCGACAATGCCTTGAGCAGCCTGCATGCCACCGGCGCGACCGATGTGCCGGCAGTGGCTTCCATCGGGCTGGCGCCGTTCGCCCACGGTGACTCCCCGCAAGCGGTGCTGACACTGGGCGATCAGGCACTCGCGCAGGCCGAAGGGCAGGGCGAGCAGAATTGGGCGTGCATCGATCAGAGTCTGGTGGCGGAGGTCGGTGATGACCATCACGCTTGGCATCGACTGCTGGATCAGGCCTTGAGTCAGCAGCGTTTCGAGTTGTATTTCCAGCCGGTGGTTGCGGCGCAGGACACGCAACTGGTGCTGCATTACAAGGTGCTGTCGCGTCTGCTCGACGAGCAGGGCCAGACCATTCCCGCCGGACGCTTCCTGCCGTGGCTGGAGCGCTTCGGCTGGACCGCGCGGCTCGATCGGCTGATGCTCGAACGCGTGCTTGATCAGATGAAAGGGCACGAGGATTCGCTGGCGCTGAACCTGTCCTCGGCGACGCTGGCCGACCCGCAGGCGTTGAACAAGGTCTTCGAGATTCTGCGCGCGCATTCCAATCTCGGCGCGCGTCTGACTCTGGAAATCGGTGAGGAGCAATTGCCTGAACAGGCGGTGCTGGAGCAGTTGACCCGACGCCTGCGCGAGCTCGGTTTCTCGCTGAGCCTGCAGCGCTTCGGCGGGCGCTTCAGCATGATCGGCAACCTGGCGCGGTTGGGTCTGGCGTACTTGAAGATCGACGGCAGCTACATCCGCGCGATCGATCAGGAGAGCGACAAGCGCCTGTTCATCGAGGCGATCCAGCGCGCGGCGCACAGCATCGATCTGCCGCTGATTGCCGAACGGGTCGAGACTGAAGGGGAGCTGTCAGTGATTCGCGAGATGGGCTTGTATGGCGTGCAGGGGCAGTTGCTCGGTGAGCCGAAGCCCTGGAAGTAACTTGTCTTCAGTGATGCCGCCTTCGCGAGCAGGCTCGCTCCCACATTTGGAATGCATTCCAGTGTGGGAGCGAGCCTGCTCGCGAAAGGGCCAGTCCATTGGTGAAGATCCAGGATCAGATCAACCCGCCCTCATCCTCATCGATCAACTGGCTCAACCCGCCCAGCGCTTCACGCGCCTGGGTGCGGTCCATCAGTTTGGCCTGGGCCGCCGCTGGCAGGTCGGTGACGCGGATCACGCCTTTCTGGGTCAGCACCTGAATCAGGTCGTCGAGTACCCGAATCATTTCAAAGTCGCTCTGCTTGAGCTGTTTGAGGCTGTTTTCCACGGCTTCGTTGGCGTACCACGCCTGAATTTCATGGTTATCGGCGGGCAGCGTTTCCGTGGCCTCGGCGTACGCCGCAGCTTCCACGCGAATCAACTGGCCCTGCGCATCGCGTTGCACGTAAAACATTGAGCATCCCTCACAAATGAACAGCGTCATGCTGTCAGCAGCATAGCCAACTGCGCGCCAGTATGCGGGGCGCCGATCAAATCGTCACCGCTGCATTGCCCGCAAACGCGACGGCCGCCCCACAGGAGGCGGCCGTCGTTGGTTCAGCCTCAGCTGTTGTTGTGATCGACCTTGATGGTCGGGTCGCTGCCGGCAATCAGGTTGTGCAGGTTGGCGCTCGCCCAGTTGTTGCCTTCCAGTTTGATCGTCACGTCCGGCGTGGCCGCAGCGGCATCGCCCGAGTTGAATTTGCCCGCCGAGCTGACTTGCAGCGACGACGTGCCATCCACCGTGGTGATCTTCAGGAAGTTGTCGATCGTGCTGCCGGTCTCGCCCTGCAACAGGTCGCGCAGGTCGATGCGGTCGCCTTCGCTGGCTTTGAAATCCTTGATCACGTCGTTACCGGTGTCGCCCGATTTCCAGACGAAGGTGTCGCCACCGGAACCGCCGATGAGGATGTCGTTGCCCTGACCGCCGATCAGCGTGTCGTTGCCGGTGCCGCCGAGCAGGATGTCATTGCCTTTGCCGCCGTCGAGCAGGTCGGTGCCGCCCGAGCCGAACAGGATGTCATTGCCTGCGCCACCGAGCAGCGTGTCGTTGCCATCGTGCGCGCCGGATACATCAAACGCCTGATAGTGCTCGGTGATGTACTGGTGCACATTGCTGGTGGTGACTTTGCTGACATCAACGCCGGTTTCCTTGGCGACGAACGCCTGCATCGCCTGGTAACCCTCGCCGGCAATGCCGTTGAAGCTGACCAGATCGCCGAACAGGATGTCGTTGCCTTCGCCACCGTTGACGGTGTCGTTACCCGGCATCGTCGCTTCGGTATGGCCGATGATCGAGTTGGCCAGATCCTTCGGATCGATGTTGGTTTGCGGCGTTTTGTCCGAGTCGTACGGCTTGAGGTCGTTGAGGCTGACGTCGTTGTTCAGACCAATGGCTTCGACGCTCGACAACCCGCTCAACAAGGCAAAGCCGCTGGTCGAGTTGCTGGTCGTCGACGAGTTGGTGCTGTTGCCGGTACCCGCAAGGTTCGACAATTCATAAGTGCCGTCGCCCTGCGCGTGAATCGTGCCCAGGGTCTCGCTGCTCCAGCCCCACCACGAGTTGTAGGTTTGCAGCACAACGCTGCCGGCACTGTTGATGGTCAGGTAGTGCGAGTTGTCGATGTAGGTGCTGAACGTGTCGCCCTGCTTGTAGTTGCTGGTGTTCACCACGCTGTCGAGTTTCACGTTGCCATACAGCGTCGGGTTGGTCTGCTCGCCGGTCTGGTAGTAAGTCGGCTGGCCGTCGGTGATGAAGTACGTGAGGTTCTTCGCCCCGGTGTTGGCGACCGCATCGGCACTCTGGAACCAGTTGGCCGTGGTCTTGAACACGTCCTCGTAGTTGGTACCGCCGCCGGAGCCCATCGAGTTGAGTACGGCTTTGAGCAATGTCAGCGCATTCGGGTCGTTGAGATTCACCGACACTGACTTGTTGACCTGGGTATCGAAGTCCACCAGGAAGATGTTCACCGTGCCCGAGTTGCTGCCGCCCAGGCTTTGCTTGAGGCTGTTGAACACCGAGGTCAGCGAGTCTTTTGCGGCGTTCAGCGACGAAGTGCTCATGCTGCCCGAGCTGTCGACCATGAACGCAATGTTGTAGTTGGTACCCGGGACCACGGTCAGACCGCCGATGTCAGCGACGATGATGTCGTTGGCGCCGGTGCCGGTGACGTTGTCATCACCCGAGGTGGCGGTGACCGCGTTGTACACCGCAGGCACTACCGTGACCGGAATGGTCGCGGTGCTGCTTGCCGAGCCGCCGACCTGTTCGGTGGACGTCGAAGTCACGGTCAGGTTGAACTGGCCGTTGTAGTAGGTTGGGGGAGTCACGGTCAGGGAACCGAGGTTCCAGCCGGTGACGTTGGCTTCGCCATTGCTCGCGGTGACGGTGAAGGTGTGACCCGCGCCATCGCTGAGCACCGAGCCGACCGGCGCGCCGCTGATCTTCACGCTCAGGGTTTCCGAGCCGTCGGTGTCGGTCAGCGCCGTGCTGATCGCCGACAGTTTCACCGTGGTGCCTTCGGCGCCGGTGTTGAGCTTGTAGCCGTCGTAATAGCCTTCGCCATTGGTGCCGTGCAGATCGGAGACGGTCACGCCCGAGTTGATCAGGTCCTGCACACCGGTGTAGATCGGCACGCCGGCGTTGCTCAGATCGATCGGCGTGCTGCCGTTCACCGACAGGTTGACGTCGTAGCTGCCCGGGCCGCTCTGGTTGTGGTGGTAGATGTCGAGGGTGTAGTAGCCGCTGGTGGTCGGGGTGAACGAACCATTGATCGCACCGCCTGCGCCCCAGGTACCGGAAGCCACGTTCTTGCCGCCGATGGTGATCAGCAGGCTGTCATCGGCCACGCCGCTGAAGCTGTAGGTCTTGCCGGCTTCCAGATAGATCAGGCCAGAGGTCTTCGAAGCCGTACCGGCGGCGACGCTGCCATCGGACTGCACATTGGTGACGTTGCCGCTGGAGTTCGGCTTGCCGGCCGCATCGATCACACTTTTCAGAGTGTTCGAGTTCGCGCCGCTGCCGTCGGTGCCCAGGCCCGACAGACCGGTCCAGACTTCCTTGATCAGGCCGGTGGATTTCACACTGTTGTCAGCTACGGCTACGGTTGGCGCATCCGCCACTGGCGTGATGTCGATCTTCACTGTGCCGGTGCTGCCCAGCGCCTGGCCATCGGTAGGCTGGAACTTGATCTGCGCGTAGTCCGCCTGATTGTTGCCCAGGCCGGTGCCGCCATAACCATTGGTCCCCGACTCGTTGGCATCCGGCAGGAAACGCAGCTTGCCGGCGTCGATGTCGGCCTTGCTGAAGGTCTGGTTGTTGGCAACATCCTTCCAGGTCGAGCCGTCCAGATATTGCAGTTTGCCCTCGCCCGGCAGCTGCGTGATCTTGATACCGAGGCTGCTCGCCGGGCTATCGACATCGCTGACGCCGAAGGTCGACCAGCCGAGTACCAGCGGCGTGTCTTCGGTGCCGGTGACATTGCTCGGCGCAGCGACCGGTGCATCGTTGACCGCCACCACGTTGACCGTGGTCGTCGCGGTGTTGGAGTAATTGCCGCCATCGGTCACCGTCACGGTGATGACGCGCGGCACGGTGCTCGGGTTTTCGCTGCTGTTGGTGAAGCTGATGTTCTTGATGGCCTGCATGTAGTCGGCCAGGGTCGCGTTACCCGAGAGGGTCAGGGTCACCGTGCCGTTGGTGCTGTTGGCATTGATGGTGATGCCGTTGACGCTGTTGCCCAGATTCAGCGCATCGCCGTCCTGACGGTTGGTCAGCACCACGGTGGCACCGGTCAGCATCGTGCTGTCCGGGTCGGTGATGCTGATGTCGGTGTCAGCGATCGACACGCCGGCGCCCGGGGTGTTCTCGGTGAACGTCACCTTGTAATCGGCACCGGTCGCACTGCTGGAGTTGTTGGCGTCCAGATCGAGCACCGGTGGCGCATCGTTGTCGATGATCGAGGTGCTGACGCTGCCATTGGTGCTGCTGACCGCGAGGTTCTCGAAGTTGCCGCCGGTAGCCGAATCGATCTTGACCACGAAGTTCTCGGTGCCTTCGGTGATCTTGTCATCGAGGGTGGCGACGTTGAACTGCGCGCTGCTGGCGCCCGCCGGGATCTTCACGGTGTACACACCGGTGAAGTCCGAACCGTCGGCAGCAGTGCCGCTGTAGACGATTTTCAGGGTCACTTCGGTCTGCGCCGGGTGATTGAGGCTGACGGTGTAGCTGGCGGTCTGGCCTTCGGCCACCGAGCTGCTGCCAGTGATGCTGACGGTGGTGGTGTCGACGGTGTCGGTGACGCTGGTCACCGCTGGCGTGGTGCTCGATACCAGTTTTTCGAAGTTGCCACCGGTGGCGCTGCTGATGGTCGCCTGCACGGTGCCGGCGTCTTTGTAGACGTCGTCAGCTGGCGCTGGAACGTTCACGGTGCCGGTGGTTTCGCCCGCTTTGATGGTGATCACCGCACCGTTCGACAGGGTCACGGTTACAGGCGAGCCAGCGGCGTTGGTCAGGGTCGCGGTGTAAGTGATCTGGCCACCCTCCGCCACCGAGCCGGTCGCCGACAGGGACAGGTTGGTGGTGTCGACGGTGTCGGTCACGGTGGTGCTGACCGGGGTCTTGTCGGCAACGAGGTTTTCGAAGTTGCCGCCGCTGACGTTGGTGATCGAGTTGGTCAGCGGAGCGTTGCCGGTCAGCGCATCGTTCGGTGCGACGGCGGTTACGGTGCCGGTGGTCTGGCCGACCGCGATGGTGATGTTCTGGCCGTTGGCCAGAGTCACGACGACAGGCGAACCGGTGACTGGCGCGCCGACGGTTGCGGTGTAGACGACATTGCCGCCTTCGGCCGCTGTGGCGGTTGCGCTCAGTTTTACGGTGGTGGTGTCGATGGTGTCCGTAACGCTGGTGACGGCAGGTGCGCTGCTGGTCACCAGGTTTTCGAAGTTGCCGCCGGTGGCTTTGCTGATGGTTGCCTGGACGGAACCGGCATCTTTGTAGACGTCATCGGACGGTGCCGCAACGGTTGCAGTGCCGGTGGTTTCGCCAGCCTTGATGGTGATCACCGCGCCGTTCGACAGGGTGACGGTTACAGGCGAGCCAGCGGCGTTGGTCAGTGTCGCGGTGTAGGTGATCTGGCCACCTTCGGCCACGGAGCCGGTTGCGCTCAGTGACAGATTGGTGGTGTCGACGGTGTCGGTCACGGTGGTGCTGACCGGAGTCTTGTCGGCGACGAGATTTTCGAAGTTGCCACCGGTTACGCCAGTGATCGAGTTGGTGATCGGAGCGTGGCCGGTCAGTGCATCGTTCGAAGCAACAGCGGTTGCAGTGCCGGTAGTCTGGCCGACGCCGATGGTGATGGTCTGGCCGTTGGCCAGAGTCACGACGACAGGGGAGCCAGTCACTGGTGCACCGACGGTGGCGGTGTAAGTCACGGTGCCGCCTTCGGCTACCGAAGTATCGGCGGTAAGTTTTACCGTCGAGGTATCGATGGTGTCGGTGACAGTCGTCACGGCTGGAGCAGTGCTCGTTACCAGGTTCTCGAAGTTGCCGCCGGTGGCGCTGGTGATCGTGGCCTGAACAGCCCCGGCATCTTTATAAACGTCATCGGCTGGCGCAGGAACGGTTGCGGTGCCGGTGATTTCGCCAGCCTTGATGGTGATAACGGCACCGTTCGACAAGGTGACGGTCACAGGCGAGCCAGCGGCGTTGGTCAGCGTAGCGGTGTAAACAATCGAACCACCTTCGGCCACAGAACCGGTCGCACTCAGCGACAGGTTAGTGGTGTCGGCAACATCCGTAACAGAAGTCGAAACCGGAGTTTTGTCCGCCACCAGATCTTCGAAATTGCCGCCGCTCACGCCAGTGATCGAGTTGGTGATCGGAGCATTACCGGCCAACGCATCGTTCGCAGCAACAGCGGTTGCAGTGCCAGTAGTTTGACCGACGCCGATGGTGATGGTCTGGCCGTTGGCCAGAGTCACGACCACGGGCGAACCAGTAACTGGCGCACCAACGGTGGCGGTGTAGGTGATAGTCCCGCCCTCAGCCACCGACGTATCGGCGGTCAGTTTCACGGTCGAAGTATCGATGGTGTCAGTGACCTGAGTGACCGCTGGCGTGGTGCTCGGCACGAGATTTTCGAAGTTACCGCCGGTGGCGCTGGTGATCGTGGCCTGAACAGAGCCGGCGTCTTTGTAGACGTCATCGGACGGTGCAGGAACGGTTGCGGTGCCGGTGGTTTCGCCAGCCTTGATGGTGATCACGGCACCGTTCGACAAGGTGACTGTCACAGGCGAGCCAGCGGCGTTGGTCAGGGTCGCGGTGTAGGTGATCTGGCCACCTTCGGCCACGGAGCCGGTTGCGCTCAGTGACAGATTGGTGGTGTCGACGGTGTCGGTCACGGTGGTGCTGACCGGGGTCTTGTCGGCAACGAGGTTTTCGAAGTTGCCGCCGGTTACGTTAGTGATCGAGTTGGTGATCGGCGCATTGCCGGTCAGCGCATCGTTCGCAGCAACCGCAGTTGCAGTGCCAGTAGTCTGACCGACGCCAATGGTGATGGTCTGGCCGTTGGCCAGAGTCACGACCACGGGCGAGCCAGTAACAGGCGCACCGACGGTGGCGGTGTAAGTCACGGTGCCGCCTTCGGCTACCGACGTATCGGCGGTCAGTTTGACCGTCGACGTGTCGATGGTATCAGTGACCTGAGTGACCGCTGGCTTGGTACTCGGAACCAGGTTTTCGAAGTTACCACCGGTGGCGCTGGTGATCGTAGCCTGCACGGAGCCGGCGTCTTTGTAGACGTCATCAGATGGTGCCGCAACGGTTGCGGTGCCGGTGGTTTCGCCAGCCTTAATGGTGATCACAGCGCCGTTCGACAGGGTCACGGTCACTGGCGAGCCAGCGGCGTTGGTCAGTGTAGCGGTGTAAACAATCGAACCACCTTCGGCCACAGAACCGGTCGCACTCAGCGACAGGTTAGTGGTGTCGGCAACATCCGTAACAGAAGTCGAAACCGGAGTTTTGTCCGCCACCAGATCTTCGAAATTGCCACCGGTTACGCCAGTGATCGAGTTGGTGATCGGCGCGTTGCCGGTCAGCGCATCATTCGGAGCAACAGCGGTTGCAGTGCCAGTAGTCTGACCGACGCCGATGGTGATGGTCTGGCCGTTGGCCAATGTCACGACGACAGGAGAACCGGTAACTGGCGCACCGACGGTTGCGGTGTAAGTCACGGTGCCGCCTTCGGCCACCGACGTATCGGCGGTCAATTTGACGGTCGACGTGTCGATGGTGTCGGTGACTGTCGTCACCGCTGGAGCAGTGCTCGGTACCAGGTTTTCGAAATTGCCACCGGTAGCACTAGTGATCGTTGCCTGGACGGAACCGGCGTCTTTGTAGACGTCATCGGACGGGGCCTGGACGGTTGCGGTGCCGGTGGTTTCACCAGCCTTGATGGTGATCACGGCGCCGTTCGACAGGGTGACGGTCACAGGCGAGCCAGCGGCGTTGGTCAGTGTCGCGGTGTAGGTGATCTGGCCACCTTCGGCCACGGAGCCGGTTGCGCTCAGTGACAGATTGGTGGTGTCGACGGTGTCGGTCACGGTGGTGCTGACCGGGGTCTTGTCGGCAACGAGGTTTTCGAAGTTGCCGCCGGTTACGTTAGTGATCGAGTTGGTGATCGGCGCATTGCCGGTCAGCGCATCGTTCGCAGCAACCGCAGTTGCAGTGCCAGTAGTCTGACCGACGCCGATGGTGATGGTCTGGCCGTTAGCAAGCGTCACGACAACTGGCGAGCCGGTGACCGGAGCGCCGACGGTGGCGGTGTAGGTGACAGTGCCGCCTTCAGCGACCGAAGTATCGGCGGTCAGTTTGACGGTCGAAGTGTCGATCGTGTCGGTGACTGTCGTCACCGCTGGAGCAGTGCTCGGTACCAGGTTTTCGAAATTGCCACCGGTAGCGCTAGTGATCGTTGCCTGGACGGAACCGGCGTCTTTGTAGACGTCATCGGACGGCGCAGGAACGGTCACATTACCGCTGGTTTCGCCAGCCTTGATGGTGATCACCGCACCGTTCGACAGGGTCACGGTCACTGGCGAGCCAGCGGCGTTGGTCAGGGTCGCGGTGTAAGTGATCTGGCCACCTTCGGCAACAGAGTTGGTGGCGCTCAAGGACAGATTTGTAGTGTCGGCAACGTCGGTGACAGAAGTCGAAACCGGAGTTTTGTCCGCCACCAGATCTTCGAAGTTGCCGCCGGTTACGCCAGTGATGGAGTTGGTGATCGGCGCGTTGCCGGTCAGCGCATCATTCGGAGCAACAGCGGTTGCAGTGCCAGTAGTCTGACCGACGCCGATGGTGATGGTCTGGCCGTTGGCCAATGTCACGACGACAGGAGAACCGGTAACTGGCGCACCGACAGTTGCGGTGTAAGTCACCGTGCCGCCTTCAGCCACCGAAGTATCAGCTGTCAGTTTGACGGTCGAGGTATCGATGGTGTCGGTGACTGTCGTCACCGCTGGAACCGCGCTTGGCACCAGGTTCTCGAAATTGCCGCCGGTCGCACCCTCGATGGTCACTTCGACTTTACCGGCATCTTTATAGACATCGTCTTTCGGTGCATCGACTGTCACGGTGCCGGTGGTTTTGCCCGCGTCGATAGTGATGGTGGCGCCGTTCGACAGGGTCACGGTCACCGGTGTGCCGGCCGGGTTGGTCAGGGTTGCGGTGTAGGTGATCTGGCCGCCTTCGGCGACCGAATCGCTGGCGCTCAGGTTCAGATTGGTGGTGTCGGTAGTGTCCGATACCACGGTGTCAGCGGAGTTGCCGTCGACCATGAGTTTTTCGTAGTTGCCGCCCGTGGCGCCATCAATGGTCACGCTCAGCGAGCTGCCGCCCGCCAGCGGGCTGTTCGGCGCGACGTAGTTGACGCTGCCGGTGATTTCGCCAACGGCGATGGTGATGGACTGGCCGTTGGACAGGCTCACGGTGACCGGCGAACCGGTCACTGGCGCGCCCACGGTGGCGGTGTAGACCACGGTTTCGCCTTCGGCGACGTTCGCAGTGGCGCTCAGCGACACGGTGGTGGTGTCGATGGTGTCGTTGACCGTGGTCACCGCCGGCGCTGTGCTGGTGACGAGGTTTTCGAAGTTGCCGCCGGTTGCGCTCTGGATGGTCGCTTCAACGCTGCCGGCGTCTTTATAGACGTCGTCTTTCGGTGCATCGACGGTCACGCTGCCGGTGGTTTTGCCGGCCTCGATGAGGATAGTCGCACCGTTCGACAGGGTCACGGTGACCGGTGTGCCAGCGGCGTTGCTCAAAGTCGCGGTGTAGGTGATCTGGCCGCCTTCGTTCACCGCGCCGGTCGCGCTGAGCGACAGGTTGGTGGTGTCGACGGTGTCGGTCACGGTGGTGCTGACCGGGGTCTGGTCGGCAACGAGGTTTTCGAAGTTACCGCCGCTGACGTTGGTGATCGAGTTGGTCAGCGGCGCGTGGCCAGCGAGGACGTCGTTCGGCGCGGTGGTGCTCACGCTGCCGCTGGTCTTGCCGACTTCGATAGTGATGTTCTGACCATTGGCCAGGGTCACGACCACAGGCGAACCGGTGACCGGCGCGCCGACGGTGGCGGTGTAGGTGACGGTGCCACCTTCGGCCGCGGTTTCGGTCGCGGTCAGTTTGATCATCGAGGTGTCGACGGTGTCGGTGACATCAGTAACCGCTGGCGTGGTGCTTGGCACCAGATTTTCAAAGTTGCCGCCAGTGGCGTCCTTGATCGTGACTTCAACTTTGCCGGCGTCTTTGTAGACGTCATCGGCAGGTGCCGGAACGGTGACGGTGCCGCTGGTTTTGCCGGCCTCGATGGTGATCACCGCGCCGTTGCTCAGGCTCACGGTCACTGGCGTGCCGGCCGGGTTGCTCAGGGTTGCGGTGTAGACAATCGAACCGCCCTCGGCCACGGAGCCGGTCGCGGACAGCGACAGGTTGGTGGTGTCGGCGACGTCAGTCACCGAGGTCACCGCCGGGGTCTGATCAGCCACGAGATTCTCGTAATTGCCACCGCTGGCGCCGTCGATTTTCACGCTCAGGGTGTTGCCGCCGGCCTGTGCATCGTTCGGCGCGGTGAAGTTGACGCTGGCGCTGCTGGCGCCGACCGGAATGCTGATGGTCTGGCCGTTGGACAGAGTCACCACCACTGGCGAACCGGTGACCGGTGCGGTCACGGACGCGGTGTAGACAACCACGCCGCCTTCAACCGCACTGGCGCTGGCGGTCAGCGCAACAGTGCTGTTGTCGATGGTGTCGGTGACATCAGTTACCGCAGGAGTCTTGTCAATCACCAGATTTTCAAAGTTGCCGCCGCTGGTCTTGGTGATGCTCGCAGCGACCTTGCCGGCGTCCTTGTACACATCATCGCCAGGCGCAGCGACGGTCGCAGTGCCAGTGCTCGCACCCTTGGCAATGTTGATCACCGCGCCGTTGCTCAGGGTCACGCTCATGGCGGTGCCGGCCGGATTGCTCAGGGTTGCCGTGTAGACGATCGAGCCGCCCTCGGCAACGCTGCCGGTGGCGCTCAGGCTGATGTCGGTGGTGTCGACGGCGTCGGTGACTTTGGTCACCACAGCCGAACGATCGGCCTCGACGCGCTCGAAATTGCCGCCGCTGTGGCTGGCGATCGCCGTCCGCACGTTGCTGCCATCGATGTACGGCGTATTGGCGGGCGCCGGGAAATTCACCGAACCGCTGGTAGCACCGGCAGCGATGTTGATCACCGCGCCGTTGGCCAGGGTTACGGTCATCGCAGTGCCGGCCGGGTTGCTCAGGGTCGCGGTGTAGGTGATCTGGCCACCTTCGCTGACGGTATCGCTGGCGGTCAGGGTCAGTGCGGTTGTGTCGACGGTGTCGTTGACCGTGGTGCTGACCGGAGTCTTGCTGACGTCGAGTTTCTCGAAGTTGCCGCCGCTGGTGTCGGTCATGGTTACGGTGAGCTTGCTGACGTCCTTGTAGACGTCATCGCTCGGTGCGGCAATCGTCACCGAACCGCTGGTCTTGCCGGCTTCGATGGTGATGGTCTGGCCGTTGCTCAGGTTGACGGTTACCGGCGTCTGCGCGGCGTTGGTCAACGTTGCGGTGTAAGTGATCGAAGAGCCTTCGAGCACATAGCTTTCTGCGCTGAGGGTCAGGTGCGTGGTGTTGACCGTGTCGGCGACGTTGGTCACCGCAGGCGTAGTGCTCGGCACCAGGTTTTCGAAGTTGCCGCCGGTGGCGTCCTTGATGGTGACTTCGACTTTGCCGGCGTCTTTGTAGACGTCATCGGCAGGTGCCGGAACGGTCACGGTGCCGGTGGTCTTGCCCGCTTCAATGGTGATGACCGAGCCGTTGCTCAGATTCACAGTCACAGGCGTGCCGGCCGGATTGCTCAGCGTCGCGGTGTAGGTGATCTGCCCGCCTTCGTTGACATTGCCGGTGGCAGTCAGCGCGACGCTGGTGGTGTCGACGGTGTCGGTCACGGTGGTGCTGACCGGGGTCTTGTCGGCGACCAGATTTTCGAAGTTGCCGCCACTGACGTTGGTGATCGAGTTGGTCAGCGGTGCGTGACCGATCTGCACGTCATTCGATACCGGGGCGGTGACGCTGCCGGTGGTCTGGCCCACGGCGATGGTGATGCTCTGGCCGTTGGCCAGGGTCACGACAACAGGCGAGCCGGTGACGGGCGCGCCGACAGTGGCGGTGTAGGTGACGGTGCCGCCTTCCGCGACCGAAGTGTCGGCGGTCAATTTGACCGTCGAGGTATCGATGGTGTCGGTGACTTGAGTGACCGCTGGCGTGGTGCTCGGAACGAGGTTCTCGAAATTGCCGCCGGTGGCACTGGTGATGGTTGCCTGCACGGAGCCGGCGTCTTTGTAAACGTCGTCGGACGGAGCCGGGAAGGTCACATTACCGCTGGTTTCGCCTGCCTTGATGGTGATGACGGCGCCGTTCGACAAGGTCACGGTCACTGGCGAGCCAGCAGCATTGGTCAAGGTTGCGGTGTAAGTGATCTGGCCGCCTTCAGCCACGGAAGCGGTCGCGCTCAGCGACAGATTGGTGGTGTCGGCCACGTCGGTGACGGTGGTCGAAACTGGGGTTTTGTCCGCCACCAGATTTTCGTAGTTGCCACCGCTTACGCCAGTGATCGAGTTGGTCAGCGGAGCGTTGCCGGTCAAGGCATCGTTCGGTGCGGTGTAAGTGACGGAGCCGGTGGTCTGGCCAACGGCGATGGTGATGTTCTGACCGTTGGCCAACGTCACGACGACAGGCGAGCCGGTGACTGGCGCGCCGACGGTGGCGGTGTAAGTCACGGTGCCGCCTTCGGCAACCGAGGTGTCTGCGCTCAGCTTCACTGTCGAGGTATCGACGGTGTCAGTGATTTCGGTCACTGCTGGCGTAGTGTTCGGCACCAGATTTTCGAAATTGCCGCCGGTGGCGTCCTTGATGCTGACTTCGACCTGGCCGGCGTCCTTGTAGACGTCATCGGCAGGCGCTGGAACGGTAACGGTGCCGGTGGTCTTGCCGGCATCAATGGTGATCAACGAGCCGTTGCTCAGGGTCACGGTTACCGGTGTGCCGGCCGGATTCGTCAGCGTGGCGGTGTAGGTGATCTGGCCACCCTCGGCCACAGAGCCGGTGGCGCTGAGGCTCAGGCCAGTGTCATCCACCGAGTCGGTAATCGTGGTGACCGCAGGCGTGTTGCTTGGCACCAGATTTTCGAAATTGCCACCGGTAGCGCCAGTGATGGTGGTGCTGACGGTGCTGCCATTGTTGTACACGTCGTTGGCCGCAGTCGGCACGTTGACGGTGCCGACGGTCTCGCCGGCCGCAATGGTAATGGTCGAGCCGTTCGACAGAGTGACGGTTACCGGCGTCTGCGCTGGATTAGTCAGCGTCGCGGTGTAGGTGATCTGACCGCCTTCAACGATGTTGTTGGTCGCGGTCAACGTCAGACCGGTGTTATCAACCGAATCAGTGATCGTGGTAACGGCTGGCGTGGTGTTTGGCACCAGGTTTTCAAAGTTGCCGCCGGTAGCCCCGGTGATCGTCGTGCTGACGGTGCTGCCATTGTTGTAAACGTCATTGGCCGCAGTCGGCACGTTGACAGTGCCGACGGTTTCGCCGGCCGCAATGGTAATGGTCGAGCCGTTCGACAGAGTGACGGTTACCGGGGTCTGCGCTGGATTAGTCAGCGTCGCGGTGTAGGTGATCTGGCCACCTTCAACGATGTTGTTGGTCGCGGTCAGGGTCAGGCCAGTGTCATCGACCGAATCAGTGATCGTGGTGACCGCAGGCGTGTTGCTTGGCACCAGGTTTTCAAAGTTGCCGCCGGTAGCGCCGGTAATGGTGGTGCTGACGGTGCTGCCATTGTTGTAGACGTCGTTGGCCGCAGTCGGCACGTTGACGGTGCCGACGGTTTCGCCGGCCGCAATGGTGATGGTCGAGCCGTTCGACAGGGTGACGGTAACCGGCGTCTGCGCTGGATTAGTCAGCGTGGCGGTGTAGGTGATCTGACCGCCTTCAACGATGTTGTTGGTAGCGGTCAGGGTCAGCCCGGTGTTGTCGACCGAATCAGTGATCGTGGTCACGGCTGGTGTGGTGTTTGGCACCAGGTTTTCGAAGTTGCCACCGGTAGCGCCGATGATGGTGGTGCTGACGGTGCTGCCGTTGTTGTACACATCATTGGCCGCAGTCGGCACGTTGACGGTGCCGACGGTTTCGCCGGCCGCAATGGTAATGGTCGAGCCGTTCGACAGAGTGACCGTCACCGGGGTTTGCGCCGGGTTGGTCAGCGTCGCGGTGTATGTGATCTGACCGCCTTCGGTGACGCTCGAACCAGCCGTCAACGTAACGCTGGTGGTGTCGACAGTGTCTGTCACTTGCGTAGTTGCCGGGATGGTCGGCGGGGTCACGGTGATGCCATTGCCGCCGCTGGTGCCGGTGACGGTCACGTCGATCTGGGTCGGGTCGTTGTAGACCGTGTCGTTCGGCGCCAGCGGCACGTTGACGGTGCCGGTTGTGGCGCCGGCCGGGATAACGATCACTGCGCCATTGGACAGGGTGATGGTCAGGTCGGTCAGCGGCGCCTGAGTCAGGGTCGCGGTGTACACCAGCACGCCGCCGGCTTCGGTGATGGTCGGCGTGGCGCTGAGGCTCAGGGTCGAGTCACGCAGCGCGGTGGTGGTGTCGGTGGTCAGGCCGCCGGTGGTGTCCTGCGCGATTTGCCCGGCAGAATTGATGCCCGCCGTGGGGAAGCCAATGGTCGGATCTACGCGGCCAGCAGTGGCGTCGAGCATGACGAAGCTGTGACCGCCACCGGCAGCACCACCGGTACCTGCGGCGGTCGGGCCGGCCGCGGTGGATTCAAGTGCGGTGGTCGGGTCGACACCGGCGGCGATGGCTTGCTGCAGTTCTTCTACAGAAGGCGCAGCCTGCGCCGTGGCTTCGGCCAGGTCAGTGCTGGAGTCAGGCGAGCTGGCGCTCCACTGGGTGTCACGGCCCAGATCGAGCATGCGGCCATCGGCCAGTTCCAGCGACACCGCGCCGGACAGACCGGTATCGATCTGGTCGCCGACATACAGGCGATCGCCTTCAACGAGTACGCGACGCACGCCCTCTGGGGACACCACGAAAACCTGACCGACAATGCTTTTGACGACGGCAACAACACTGCTCATTGAAGACTCTCCGGGGTGTCACATTCAGTTGACTTCCATGGACCTGACGGGCGTCGGCGCCACTTCAGTCTGGACGTACTTTCTATAGATGGATAACTTATTGACGCTGTATTCATGTCAATAATCTGGCTATAAATTATCGCGATTAACTTTATGCCAAACTATTGACCTTCTGGGAGCCATCCTAAACAATCGCCCCACTAATGTCACATTGATATTTCCGCGGCGACCTGTCCTTCAGCCTGTCATCCAGTTCCTGTTTTGAACTTTCCGACATACGGTCTTTCGGGTTGCCATCATCCGACGCAGCACCACGTTTCTGCTGTGATTCAAGACAAGAAGTTCCGGGAAAATTCCAACCATGCGTTCGCTTTTGCTCCTTGCCGCTCCCTTCGCTCTCGCCGCCTCATTCGTACAAGCACAATCCTTACCAGAAGCCATGCAACAGGCGCTGGATGTCCATCCGGAGATTCAGGCGGGGGTCAATAGTCGATTGGCGGCGGATTATCAGTTAAAGGCTGCGAAAGGGGGATACCTGCCCAAGGTCGATCTGCTCGGCGGTTATGGCCGTGAAGGCACCGACAGTGTGACCACTCGAGCGAACGGTGGAAGCAATCACTGGGAGACGTTGAACCGCAGCGAGTCAAGTTTACGTCTCTCGCAAATGGTTTTTGACGGTTTCGCGACGTCCAACGAAGTTGCGCGTCAACAAGCCAACGTCAGCTCCCGTGCTTACTCGCTCCTGGGCACTTCCGAGCGTACTGCACTGACCGTCGCCCAGGTGTATCTGGACGTGCTGACCCGTCGCGAATTCGTCCGTCTGGCCGAGGAAAACCTCAAGAGCCACCAGCGCATCTACGACCAGATTCAGCTGCGCACCCAGCGCGGCGTCGGCAGCGGTGCCGACCTTGATCAGGCCGAAGCGCGTATGGCCCAGGCCCGCAACAACCTGATCACCGAACAGACCAACCTCGCCGACGCGGAAACCAACTTCCTCAGCGCCGTCGGCCAGATGCCCGACCAGCTCGAGCGCCCGGCGCCGTTCATGGCGATGATGCCCGCCAACCTCAATGAAGCCCGCGCGCAGATGCTGGAAAACAGCCCGATCCTGCGTTCCGCCGAGTCGGATATTGCCGCTGCCGAGAAGCAGTTCGCCACCGCCAAATCGACCTTTTACCCGCGCTTCGACGCCGAACTGGGCCGTACCGCCGATAACGATATCGACGGCCAGAACGGCCACAACAATGAATGGCAGGCCATGCTGCGCATGCGTTTCAACCTGTATTCCGGTGGCAGCAATAAGGCCGATCTGGAATCCAAGTCGTACCTGGCCAACCAGGCGCTGGACATCCGCAACAACGCCCTGCGTCAGTTGAACGAAGAGCTCGGCCTGGCCTGGAACGCCCTGAACAACGCCAACGCTCAGGTGCCGATCGCTCAGCAATACGTCGATCGCAGCACTTCGGTGCGTACCGCCTACCAGCGTCAATTCAGCCTCGGCGAACGCACCCTGCTGGATTTGCTCGACAGCGAAAACGAGCTGTTCACCGCCTCGCGGCGTCTGGCGGAAATCAAGAACATTCAGTTATTTACTCAGTATCGAATCAAGGCGACCATGGGCCAATTGCTCAAAAGCCAGGGAGTGGTCGCGCCGTTGGCATCCGTTGTGCAGAACGACGTGAAGCCCAAGGTCCAGCTGCCTGGGATGAACTGAGTTATCCCTTTCAACTGTTAAAGAGTGTCGAGCGTGGAATCAGAAGTCAGTCGAGTTCAACTCAGCCATGATCCACGCGCGTTGCATGACGATCCGTTGCTGGATGGTCTGCTCGCCCTGTGCATGCTGCACCAGAAGCCTGCCAGCGCGGCGATGCTGACCACTGGCCTGCCGCTGCCCAAACAACGTTTGAGTGTCGAGTTGCTGCCGCGCGCAGCAGCTCGCGCCGGCCTGCAGGGGCGGGTGTTGCAGCGCAAGCTCGAAGAAATTCCGGCGATCGCCATGCCCGCTCTGTTGCTGCTCAAGGATGGCCGCAGTGCCGTCCTGCTCGGCTGGCAGGGCGACAACGAAGCACGCGTGCTGCTGAGCGAAAGCGACGGCGGCGAATCGGTGGTCAGCAGCGAACTGCTGACCGACGATTACACCGGCAAAGTATTTTTCGCCCAGCCGCAGCACAAATTCGACGTCAACCACGGCACGCTGATCCCGCGCGCACGCTCGTGGTTCCGTGACACCCTCAAGCGTTCGCGCTGGCTTTACGCCGATGCGATCGCCGCGAGTTTCCTGATCAACATCATCGCCATGGCCGCGCCGCTGTTCGTGATGAACGTCTACGACCGCGTGGTACCGAACCAGGCCGAAGCAACCCTTTGGGTGCTGGCGCTGGGCATCACCGGCGCCTACATCTTCGACCTGATCCTCAAGAGCCTGCGCAGCCTGTGCCTGGATCTGGCCGGGAAGAAAACCGACCTGATCATCTCCGCCACGCTGTTCGAGCGCATTGTCGGCATGGCGATGAAATACCGCCCGGCGCGGGTCGGCAGTTTTGCCCAGAACATCCACGAGTTTCAGAGCCTGCGCGACTTTCTCGCCTCGCTGACCCTGACCAGTCTGATCGACCTGCCGTTTACCATCCTGATTTTCATCGTCATCGCCATTCTCGGCGGGCATCTGGTGTGGATTCCGGTGCTGGCGTTCCCGATTGCCCTGTTGATCGGCTACGCCTTGCAGAAGCCGCTGATCGCGACCATGGAGCGCACCATGGCGCTGGGCGCTGAGCGCCAGTCGAGCCTGATCGAAACCCTCGCCGGGCTGGACGCGGTCAAGGTCAACAACGCCGAAAGCGAGCGCCAGTATCAGTGGGAGCAGACCATCGGCACCCTCAGCCGTCTCGAGCTGCGAGTGAAAATGCTCTCCGGTCTGGCGATGAACATCACCTTGCTGATCCAGCAATTGGCCGGGGTGATCATGATCGTCTTCGGCGTGTACCAGATCATCGCCGGCAACCTGAGCATGGGCGGGCTGATCGCCTGTTACATGCTCAGTGGCCGCGCCCTCAGCCCGCTGGCGTCGCTGTCCGGCCTGCTCACGCGCTATCAACAGGCGCGGGTGACCATGACCTCGGTCGACCAGATGATGGAGCTGCCGCAGGAGCGCAATTTCGAAGAGCGCCCGCTGAGCCGCAAGGTCTTGCAGGGTGCGATCGAATGCCGTCAGCTCAGCTTCACCTACCCGGACCAGCAGAACCCGGCGCTGAAGAACATCAACCTGGTGATCCGTCCCGGCGAGAAGATCGGCATCATTGGCCGCAGCGGCTCGGGCAAGAGTTCGCTGGCGAAACTGCTGGTGGGCCTGTACCAACCGGACGACGGTGCCTTGCTGGTCGACGGCGTGGACATCCGTCAGATCGACGTCAGCGAACTGCGCTACAACATCGGCTACGTGCCGCAGGACATTCAGCTGCTGTCCGGCACCCTGCGTGACAACCTGGTGTCCGGCGCGCGTTACGTCGAAGACGAGCTGGTGCTGCAAGCCGCCGAACTGGCCGGCGTCCACGAATTCGCCCGTCTGCACCCACAGGGTTATGAGCTGCAAGTCGGCGAGCGCGGGCAGAACCTCTCCGGCGGCCAGCGGCAGAACGTCGCCCTGGCCCGGGCGCTGCTGCTCAACCCGCCGATTCTGCTGATGGATGAGCCAACCAGTGCGATGGACAACACCGGCGAAGAACGCCTCAAGCAACGCCTCGCAGCAGTGATTGAAAACAAGACCGTGGTGCTGGTGACGCACCGGGCATCGCTGTTGTCGCTGGTCGATCGCCTGCTGGTGATCGATCGCGGGCAGATTCTCGCCGACGGCCCGAAAGCCGCCGTGATGGAAGCGTTGAAGAAGGGGCAGATCAGTGTTGCTTAAGTCCAGTGTCAAGGAGTCGATCCGTCGCTACTTCAAGGGCTCTGCCTCGCTGCAGGGCCAGCCGCTGCCTGAGGTCAACAAGGCGCTGATCGAAGACGCCCCGCGCGTTGTGCGCCTGACCATCTGGGCGATCATCGGCTTTTTCGTGTTCCTCATGCTCTGGGCCAACTTCGCCGTGATCGACGAAGTGACCAAGGGCGACGGCAAGGCGATTCCGTCGTCGAAGATCCAGAAAATCCAGAACCTGGAGGGCGGTATCGTCTCCGAGCTGTTCGTCAAGGAAGGCCAGATCGTCGAGGCCGGCGCGCCGCTGATTCGTCTCGACGACACACGTTTTGCCTCCAACGTCGGCGAAACCGAGGCTGATCGCCTGTCGATGTTGCTGCGGGTCGAGCGTCTGAGCGCGGAAGTCGATGATCGTCCGCTGAATTTCCCCGAGGACGTGCTCAAAGCCGTGCCGGGCCAGGCGAAAAGCGAAGAGTCGCTGTACATCAGCCGCCGTCAGCAGTTGCACGATGAAATCGGCGGCTTGCAGGAGCAGTTGATTCAGCGTCAGCAGGAGCTGCGCGAGTTCAGCTCCAAGCAGGCGCAGTACCGTCAGCAACTCGGCTTGCAGCGTCAGGAAATCAATATGTCCGAGCCGCTGGTGGCGCAGGGCGCGGTGTCGCCGGTGGAAGTGTTGCGCCTCAAGCGTGCCGAAGTGGAAACCCGTGGCCAGCTCGACGCGACCACGCTGGCCATTCCGCGCGCGGAATCGGCGATCAAGGAAGTTCAGCGCAAGATCGACGAAACCCGCGGCAAATTCCGCAGCGAAGCGCTGACCCAGCTCAACGAAGCGCGCACCGATCTGAACAAGGCCCAGGCCACCGGCAAGGCGCTGGAAGACCGCGTCAGCCGTACGCTGGTTACCTCACCTGTGCGGGGTATCGTCAACAAGTTGCTGGTCAACACCATCGGCGGCGTGATCCAGCCGGGCAGCGACATGGTCGAAATCGTGCCGCTGGATGACACCCTGCTGGTCGAAGCCAAGATCCGCCCGCAGGACATTGCCTTCCTGCATCCGGGACAGGAAGCGATCGTCAAATTCACCGCCTATGACTACACCATTTACGGCGGGCTCAAGGCACAGCTCGAGCAGATCGGTGCGGATACCATCACCGATGAAGACAAGAAAACCACCTACTACGTGATCAAGGTGCGCACCGAGCGCAGCCATCTGGGCACGGATGAAAAGCCTTTGCTGATCATTCCCGGGATGGTCGCTTCGGTGGATATCATCACTGGCAAGAAATCGGTGTTGAGCTATTTGCTCAAGCCGATCATTCGGGCGCGGGCTGAAGCGTTGCACGAGCGCTAGATCTTCGGCGCTGGTGACGGCCTATTCGCGAGCAGGCTCGCTCCCACAGGAGATTGCATTCCAACTGTGGGAGCGAGCCTGCTCGCGAAGGCGTCCTCCGAAGCGCTACATATCCGTCGGTAAGTGACACAAATGGTCACCCACCCCCTCACCAATCGCCATATCGTTATTCAATAACGGTATTTAATCTCCAGTTCTTATAGCTATAAAGTCACTCACCTGCGTACCTGCCGACCAATCGGCGCGCCGCACGACCTGAACCGACACGCAATCCAGCGTGACTGTCTGATCGACGAGCGCGTCCATGGCGCGTCGTGCGTGGGAGATGATTGATGTCCGCCGCTACTGCCACCGAAAGCGCCGCAACTGCCGCGCCACAAGTTTTTGAAATTCGTCCATTCAGCGGTGCCGTCGGCGCCGAGATCGTTGGCCTTGACCTCAGCCGGCCGGTCAATGATCAGGACTTCGCGCGCATTCACCGCGCGCACCTGGATCACCACGTCGTGGTCTTTCGCGATCAGCAGATCACCCCGCAACAGCAAATCGATTTCAGCCGTCGCTTCGGCGTGTTGCAGATCCATGTGCTCAAGCAGTTCCTGCTGGCCAATCACCCGGAAATCCTCATCGTTTCCAACATCATCGAGGACGGCCAGAACATCGGTCTCGGAGACGCCGGCAAGTTCTGGCATTCCGATCTTTCTTATAAAGAGCTGCCAAGTCTGGGCTCGATGCTGCACGCCCAGGAGCTGCCCGCCGAGGGCGGCGACACGCTGTTCGCCGACATGCACAAAGCCTGGGACGACTTGCCCGCTGCGTTGCGCACTGCGGTCGAAGGACGTTCCGCTGCGCATTCCTATACCGCGCGCTACAGCGAAACCAAGTTCGAAGGCAACTGGCGCCCGACCCTGACCCCGGAACAGTTGGCTCAGGTCGCCGAAGTGGTGCATCCGGTGGTGCGCACCCATCCGGAAAACGGCCGCAAGGCCTTGTTCGTCAGCGAAGGCTTCACCACGCGCATCGTCGGGTTGCCCGAAGATGAAAGTCGTCAGTTGCTCGGCGAACTCTTCGCCCACAGCGTGCTGCCGCAAAATATCTACCGCCATCAGTGGGAACCGCATGACCTGGTGTTCTGGGACAACCGCTCGCTGATCCACCTCGCCGCCGGCTGCCCTGCGCATCTGCGCCGCAAGCTGTATCGCACGACCATTCAGGGCGACGCGCCTTTCTGATTTGCCGGAGATCGATCATGAACGCCCCTTTGCCAGGCCACGCGGCCAGCAACCCGATCGCCCGCAGCGAAGCCTTGCTGGCCGTCGATCACGTCAGCCTTGAATACCGCACGCCGCAGCGAGTGGTGCGCGCTACCCATCAAGTCAGTTTCGCCGTCGACCCGGCTGACCGGTTCGTCCTGCTTGGCCCGTCCGGTTGCGGGAAATCGACCTTGCTCAAGGCGGTCGCCGGGTTCATCCAGCCTTGCGAAGGCGAGATCCGCCTGCAAGGCCAGCGCGTCGATGCGCCGGGGCCGGACCGCATTGTTGTGTTTCAGGAATTCGACCAGTTGCCGCCGTGGAAAACCGTCAAGCAGAACGTGATGTTCCCGCTGCTCGCCTCGCGCACCTTGAACAAGAAAGAAGCCGAAGAGCGTGCGTTGCACTATCTGGAAAAGGTCGGCCTCGCAGCATTCGCCAACGCCTATCCACACACCTTGTCCGGCGGCATGAAAGCACGGGTGGCGATCGCCCGGGCCTTGGCCATGCAGCCGAAAATCCTCTTGATGGACGAACCCTTCGCTGCACTCGATGCGTTGACTCGCCGCAAGATGCAGGAGGAATTGCTGCTGCTCTGGGAAGAGGTTCGCTTCACCCTGCTGTTCGTCACCCATTCGATTGAAGAAGCATTGGTGGTGGGCAATCGCATCCTCTTGCTGTCACCGCATCCAGGCCGGGTGCGCGCCGAAGTGCACAGCCATCAATACGATCTGCACAGCCTCGGCGGCGTGGCGTTTCAGGAGTCGGCGCGGCACATTCATCGTCTGCTGTTCGATGAGGGCCAAGCGCCGGAGACCGAGCGTGAGCACGACTTCAACGACATTCGCATCGCCTATTGAGCGGCCAGGAGGACTACCCGATGAGCCATTCATCATCCGTGCGTGAAGAATTCGAAACCGTGCTCGAGCCGCTGACCGCAGTGCCGGCCGAGCGCGAATTGCCGCTCGGCACACGCCTTTGGCAACAGGGCTGGCTGCGCAAAAGCCTGATCCTGATCGTATTGGCGATCATCTGGGAGGTGGTCGCGCGGATTCAGAACAACGACCTGATGCTGCCAAGTTTTCTGCAAACCGCGCAGGCCCTGTTCGACGGGCTGCTCAGTGGTGAGCTGCTGGCCAAGGTGTGGATCTCCCTGGTGGTGCTGATCAAGGGCTACCTGATCGGCATCGTCCTCGCGTTCGCCCTGACGACATTGGCGGTCTCGACCCAGTTGGGACGTGATCTGCTCAGTACGATGACTTCGATGTTCAACCCGTTGCCGGCGATCGCCCTATTGCCGCTGGCGCTGCTCTGGTTCGGATTGGGGCAGAACAGTCTGATTTTCGTGCTGGTGCATTCGGTGCTGTGGGCGCTGGCGTTGAATACCTATGCCGGATTTCTCGGCGTCTCCGAAACGCTGCGTATGGCCGGGCGCAATTATGGTCTCAAGGGGTTGCGCCTTGTGTTGTTCATCCTGATCCCGGCGGCACTGCCGTCGATTCTCGCCGGCCTGAAAATTGGCTGGGCGTTTGCCTGGCGCACCTTGATCGCCGCCGAACTGGTGTTTGGCGCGACCAGTGGCAAGGGCGGGCTGGGCTGGTACATCTTCCAGAATCGCAATGAGCTGTACACCGACAAGGTGTTCGCCGGGTTGGCGGTGGTGATCCTGATTGGTCTGCTGGTGGAGAATCTGGTGTTTGCCACCCTTGAGCGGGTGACCGTCAAGCGCTGGGGTATGCAGCGCTGACTTGAAAAGATCGCAGCCTTCGGCAGCTCCTACGTGGGAAAACCATCCTCTGTAGGAGCTGCCGCAGGCTGCGATCATTTGATCTGCTAGCATTGCGCCTGGATCAATCCAGATCAGCCAAGAGTGCTCAACATGCAACTCCCGGACATGAACCTTCTGGTTGCCCTCGATGCCTTGCTCGACGAGGGCAGTGTGGTCGGCGCGGCGCGGCGCATGAACCTCAGCCCGGCGGCCATGAGCCGCACGCTGACGCGAATTCGCGAAGCCATCGGCGATCCGATTCTGGTGCGCGCCGGGCGTGGTCTGGTGCCGACCCCCAAAGCCCTCGAGCTGCGCGAGCAGGTGCGCGACGTGGTCGAGCAGGCGGCGCTGCTGTTCCGTTCCGCCGACAGTGTGGAACTGGGCACACTGCGCCGACGTTTCAGCATCCGCGCCAATGATTTCTTCGTCGGCGTTTACGGCGGCAAGCTGTTCGATACCCTCGACCAACTCGCCCCGCATTGCGAATTGCGCTTCGTCCCGGAAGGCGACGGCGACGATGAGGCACTGCGCGAAGGACGCATCGATCTGAGTGTCAGCAACACCCGTCCGCTTACGCCGGAAGTGAAAGTGCAGAACCTGTTTTCAACGCATTTCGTCGGCCTGGTGCGCGAGAACCATCCGCTGCTCGACGGCGAAATCACCGCTGAGCGCTACGCCGGTTTTTCCCATATCAGCATGTCGCGGCGTGGCATCGCTCGCGGCCCGATCGACACGGCGTTGAATGCGTTGGGGCTGGAGCGCCGGGTGGCGGTGATCGCGCCGAGCTTCCACGCGGCGATGTTTGCCCTGCCCGACTCCGACCTGATCCTGCCGGTGCCCAAAGAAGCCCTGCTCAGCGTGCGGCGGCTGGGCCTGAAACTGCGTTCATTCGACCTGCCGATTCCGCTGCCCATGCTGATGCTGACCCAGGCCTGGCACCCGCGCTTCGACAAGGACCCGGCCCACCGCTGGCTGCGTGAAACCCTCAAGACCTGCTGCGATGAAACGTGGCTGGCGGCACAGCCGTAAATCATCAGGCACCATCGAATCCCTGTGGGAGCGAGCCTGCTCGCGAAAGCGGTGGATCAGTCACCTCAATGGCGACTGGTCCACCGCTTTCGCGAGCAAGCTCGCTCCCACATAGGCATTCACCGTTGTGTCTGATGCACTTATAACCTGCCAATAAGTCAATTTTCGTCAGCAGTAAGCCCCACTAAAATGCTCCGGTATTTCACCCCCGGAGTTTTCATTCATGACATCCCTGACGGTCCCGGCGCCTCTCGCCGCGACCAGCCCGGCGACGGCGGCTGCGCCTGCGGTGTTCGGGGCGCGGATCATCATTGGTCTGGTCGGCGTGCTGTTGGCCGTGCTGGTCTCGGGCCTCAACGAGATGGTCACCAAAGTCGCACTCGCCGATATTCGCGGCGCGCTGCACATCGGCTACGACGAAGGCACCTGGCTGGTCGCCAGCTACACGGCCACGTCGGTCGCGGCCATGGCCTTCGCGCCGTGGTGTGCGGTGACCTTCTCGCTGCGCCGCTTCACGCTGTGCGCCATCGGTCTGTTTACCTTGCTCGGGGTGCTGTGCCCGTTCGCCCCGAACTACGAAAGTCTGCTGCTGATGCGCATCCTCCAAGGCCTCGCCGGTGGTGCATTGCCGCCGATGCTGATGACCGTCGCACTGCGCTTTCTCCCAGCGAACATCAAACTGTACGGACTGGCCGGCTACGCCCTGACCGCGACTTTCGGCCCGGGACTCGGCACGCCGCTGGCCGGTCTGTGGACCGAATACGTCGGCTGGCAGTGGACGTTCTGGCAGATCATCGTGCCGTGCCTGATCGCCATGGCCGCAGTGGCTTACGGATTGCCCCAGGATCCGCTGCGGCTGGAACGTCTCAGGGCGTTCAACTGGAAAGGCCTGCTGCTGGGCTTTCCAGCAATCTGCATGCTGGTGATCGGTCTGTTGCAGGGCAATCGGCTGGACTGGTTCGAGTCGAATCTGATCTGTGGATTACTCGGTGCCGGTTCGCTGCTGCTGGTGGCTTTTATGATCAATGAATGGTCGCAGCCGATTCCGTTTTTCAAATTGCAGATGCTCGGCATCCGCAACCTGCTGTTTGCGTTGATCACCCTCGCCGGGGTGCTGATCGTGCTGCTGGCGGTGGTGCTGATTCCGTCGAGTTATCTGGCCCAGGTGCAGGGTTATCGTCCGGCGCAAACCGCGCCGATCATGCTCATTGCCGCGCTGCCGCAGTTGATCGCGCTGCCATTGGTGGCGGCGCTATGCAACTTGCGCTGGGTCGATTGCCGCTGGGTGCTCGGCATTGGTCTGAGCATGCTCGCGCTGTCCTGCCTCGGCGGTTCGCACCTGACTTCGGCGTGGATTCGCGACGATTTCTACGTCCTGCAATGGCTGCAGATTTTCGGCCAGCCGATGGCGGTGTTGCCGCTGTTGATGTTGTCGACCGGCAGTATCACGCCGATGGAAGGGCCGTTCGCGTCGGCGTGGTTCAACACCGTCAAAGGCCTTGCCGCCGTGGTCGCCACCGGCGTCATCGAAGCGCTGACCACCGCGCGCCTGCATTTTCATTCGACCATGTTGGTCGACAGCCTCGGCAATTCGCCGCTGGCCGATCACAGCGATCCGGGCCTCGCTCACCGCGTGCATGAGCAGGCGGTGGTGCTGACTTCGTCCGATTTGTACCTGTGCATGGCCGGCGTTGCCGTGGCGTTGATCCTGCTGATTTTCTGGCTGCCGACGCGGATTTATCCGCCGCGCGCGCCGACCTGATCGCTGTACTGAAACTGAAGGTTTTTTATGACTCAATCCAAGCAAAAACTCGCGGTGGCCGTGGCTGCTGCGCTGGCGGTGGGCGTGCTGGTGTACCTGGCAATGCCCGGGCTGTTCGGCCAACGCACCGAGCAAACCACCAACGACGCCTTCGTCTCCGCCGACTACACGCTGGTGGTGCCGCGCGTGGCCGGGTTCATCAAGCAGGTGCTGGTCGAAGACAACCAGCAGGTCAAGGCCGGGCAGTTGCTGGCGCTGATCGATGACCGTGATTTGCGCGCAGCGGCGGAGGCGGCTGACGCGCAAACCCTGGTCGCGCGGGCGCAGTTGCAGAACGCCAACGCGACTCTCGAGCGGCAGGCTTCGCTAATCGCTCAGGCGCAGGCCACCGTGGTCTCGGCCAAAGCGGAAATGGCTTTTGCGCAGCAGGAACTGAACCGCTACAACCATCTCGCCGGTGTCGGCGCCGGCACCGTGCAGAACGCGCAGCAGGCGCGCACGCGCATCGATCAGGCCTCGGCGCGCCTCGACACCGCGACCGCGAAGCTGGCGGCCGAACGCAAGCAGGTCGAGATTCTCACCGCCCAGCGCAACGCCGCCGAAGGCAATCTGAAACACGCGCAGGCGGCACTGGAAATCGCCAGTTTCAACTTGTCCTATACGCGCATCACCGCGCCGCAGGACGGCATGATCGGCGAGCGTGCGGTGCGCGTCGGCGCCTACGTCACGCCGGGCAGCAAGCTGTTGGCGGTGGTGCCGTTGCAGCAGGCCTATGTGGTGGCCAATTTTCAGGAAACCCAGTTGACCGACGTGCAGCCCGGGCAGGATGTGCAAGTGCGGGTCGACAGCTTGGGCGGTGAAGCCCTGACTGGCCGCGTCGAGAGCATTGCGCCGGCAACGGGCGTGACCTTTGCGACGGTGAAACCGGATAACGCCACCGGTAATTTCACCAAGGTTGTGCAGCGGATTCCGGTGAAGATCGTGCTGGAACCGGGCCAGCCACTGGCCGAGCGGTTGCGGGTGGGGATGTCCGTCGAGGCGAGTATTGATACCGCGAGCTCAAAGGCGTCCGGGCGCGAGGTGACGCAGCGATGATCGGTGTTGAATCGGCTGTCGCCTTCGCGAGCAGGCTCGCTCCCACATTTTTTAATGCGTTCCCCCTGTGGGAGCGAGCCTGCTCGCGAAAAAGCCAGTGGCAGCAGCTAACCTTCAGTGCCTTGCTCACAATGAGTCTCACCGCCTGCACTGTCGGCCCAGACTTCCAGAAACCCGAAGCCCCTCAGCCTGCCGACTGGGCCAAACCGAGCCAATCCGCCCCGAGCCAGGCCGTCAGCGAACCCCTGAACGAACGCTGGTGGGAAACCTTTCAGGACCCGCAACTTTCCGCGCTCACCCAGCGCGCGCTGAACAACAACCTCGACCTGCAACTGGCCAGCAGCCGCTTGCAACAAAGCCGCGCCGCGCGCCAGGTGATCACCGCCGAGCGTTATCCGAACAGCACCGCCAGCGGCAGCTACGGGCGCAAACGCAACAGTGGCAAAGGCTTGAACGATCCATCGGGAAATAACGGCGACGAGGCCTTCAACCTGTGGGATGCCGGCTTCTCGGCGTCATGGGAACTGGACTTCTGGGGCCGCGTGAGCCGTGAAACCGAAGCCGCTGATGCCAATCTCGAAGTGGCAGAAAACGACCGTCGTGACGTACTGCTGACCGTGCTCGCCGACATCGCGCAAAACTACATTCAGCTGCGCGGCGTGCAGAACACCCGCGCCGTCACCGAGCAGAACCTCGACGTCGCCCGCCACAGCCTGAAACTCTCGCAGTTGCGGCTGGCCGATGGCGTGGCCACCGACCTGGACGTCGCCGAAGCCGCCGCGCAAGTCGCCGCCATCGAGGCACGGCTGCCGGCGCTCGAGCAGCGTCAGGCGCAACTGATCAACGCGATCAGTCTGCTGATGGGCGAACCACCGCAGGCCCTCGCTCAAGCGTTATCCACAGACGCGGCAGTGCCGCAGTCGCCACTGCAAGTCGCCATCGGCCTGCCGTCGCAATTGGCCGAGCGCCGCCCGGATATCCGCCAGGCCGAAGCGCGTCTGCATGCGGCCACCGCCAACATCGGCGTGGCCAAGGGCGACTTCTATCCGCGCATTACCCTGTCCGGCAACCTCGCTTCACAGGCCATGCAGCTGAGCGATTTCGGTTCATGGGGCTCGCGTGCCTTCGGCATCGGCCCGCAATTCAGCCTGCCGTTGTTCGACGGCGGCCGCCTGCGCGGCATGCTCCAATTGCGTGAAGCCCAACAACAGGAAGCGGCCATCGCCTACCAGCAGACCGTGCTGCGCGCCTGGCATGAAATCGACGATCAACTGACCGTCTACAACGCCAGCCAGCGCCGTCGCGACAGCCTCGCCGAAGCCGTGCGCCAGAACCAGATCGCCCTGCGCACCGCGCAACAGCAATACGTCGAAGGCGTGGTCGATTTCATCAACGTCCTCACCGTGCAGAGCGCCTTGCTCGCCACGCAGGAGCAATGGGTGGAAAGCTCGACCGGCGTCTCTCTGGCGATGGTCGGGTTGTACAAGGCGCTCGGCGGCGGATGGCAGTCGGTTTATCCGGCAGCGCAACTGGCCGCAGGCTCACTTGACGTCGCCAGACCCTGAACCCGCAGCGACAGCTATGATCAACTCCACTGCAGCGAACGGCGCAACGCCGGACCTGAATTGCAGAGGAGTTGCATCATGGAAAATCCGCAGCACAGCCTACCGGCCCTGTTCAAGCAGCTCGGCCTGGATGACGATCCGACCGGCATCGACCAATTCATCGCCAGCCATTCGCCGCTCAAGCCGGATTTGCATCTGGCTGACGCCTTTTTCTGGACAGCAGGTCAGGCGCAGTTTCTGCGCGAGGAGATTCTCGACGATGCGGATTGGGCGGAGGTGGTGGATCAGTTGAATGTGATGTTGCGTAAGGGGCGGGTGGGGTGATCATCGCGAAGTTGTATCCTCGTTGAACGCCACAGTTGTCCACATGGCATAAATAGACCAAAATCACGTCCTAATTTGA
>Ga0308168_1000507_pt1 | contig 46613 bp, 39 predicted proteins | sample PhyCR2_FD_202133 | JGI IMG/M metagenome (GOLD analysis project Ga0308168, IMG submission 202133) | Phyllosphere microbial communities from UC Gill Tract Community Farm, Albany, California, United States - DLSLRC.R2 | ecosystem: Host-associated > Plants > Phyllosphere > Unclassified | place: USA...
AGGGACTTGAACCCTCACGTCCGTTAAGACACTAACACCTGAAGCTAGCGCGTCTACCAATTCCGCCACCTTCGCATACCCGCAACATAACAATGTTATATCGCAACCACGGAGGCGCATTCTAGAGATTTTACCCGCTACGTCAACAGTTATTTCTTATTGTTGAAACAATCGCCTGGAAAAGAATCGCCAGGGGCAGAGGGGCGGCCGTAAAACAGTCGACCCCTGCCAGAAACGGACATAAGCGGCGTTATTTCTTCGGTGGACGGCCTTTGACGGCGCGGTACACCTTAAAGCGGCCGTTCTGCAACAGCACTTCATGGCTGCCGAAGGTTTCGTCCAGCACCTGCGGATAAGGCAGGAAGGCATTCGCCACGATACGCAGCTCTCCGCCGGTGTTCAGGTGCGTGATTGCCCCACGGATCAGCGTCTGCGCGGCATCAAGGCTGGTCTGTACACCATCATGGAACGGCGGGTTAGACAGGATCATATCAAAGCGGCCGGGGATGTCTGAGTAGACATTACTGGCAAACACTTCACCTTCCAGCTGGTTGGCGGCCAGCGTGGCTTTACTGGCTTCAATGGCCGCTGCATTCACGTCGGTCAGCGTCAGACGCACCTTCGGTGAGTGGGTGGCCAGCAGGGCGGCAATGACGCCTGCGCCGCAGCCCATATCCAGCACTTTGCCTTTGGTGTGAGGCTTGAGGGTGGAGAGCAACAGCTGACTGCCGATATCGAGCGCATCGCGGCTGAACACGCCGGGCAGCGTTTTGATGGTGAGGTCGCCCAGCGGGTATTCATCCCAGAAGGTGTCGACCGCAAAGGTCGGCTGCTTATCCAGCCTGCCGTGATACAGTCCACAGCGGCGGGCGCTGTCGATCTTGGTGACGGTCGCCCAGCCTTCCAGCATCTGTTCCGCACTACGTACGCCGCTGCGGTTTTCACCGATAACGAAAATATCGCAGCCGACCGGCAGCAGGGACAGCAGGTTCTGTAGCTGGAACTGAACTTCAGGTTTGTTTTTTGTCCAGTAGTAGACCAGGGTGTCGCAGTCTGCGACCACCTCGGGGGTGGCAACCAGACCATAATGGGCGTTTTCCCCAAGGGCACGGCTGAGGATCTGCCAGTGATGGTATTGCTGGGTATGTACCCGGCTCAGCGCCGTTTCCAGCTGGGCGGGCAGGTCATCCTGCAGGTCACCAGCAAACAGCACGCGGCGTTCAGTAAACTCATCACTATGGCGCAGTATCACTTCACTGGCCGGGGTAAATGCGGACATCGATGGCTCCTTATAAATCAGAGCGGCGATTATACCCTGCATACCTGAAGCTGCAACTGCGTTAGCTGCGTCGTTTATTGGCACCGTTTCGACGAATTTGCTAGCATGGCGGCGCATTCAGGCGACCAGACAGGATAATAAGATGTCTTCCAGACGTGACTGGTTATTAGAGCAAATGGGCATCACGCAGTATACGCTGCGGCGTCCGCGCGCCCTGCAGGGCGAAATCGCGGTGACGTTGCCCGCAGAGACCCGCCTGGTGATTGTGGCGGAAACCCCTCCGGCGCTGCACGATCCGCTGGTAAACGATGTCCTGCGCGCCCTGAATCTGCAGGTGCCGCAGGTACAGGCGTTGACGCCAGAACAGCTGGAAATGCTGCCGGATGATGCCCGCTGCAACAGCTGGTGCTTAGGACTTGATGCCCCGGTGCCACTGGCCGGAACCCAACTGGCTTCGCCGTTACTGGCGGAGCTCTATCACAATGCCGCCGCCAAACGGGCGCTCTGGCTGCAGATTTGTCAAAATGAATCAGATTTCCTTACTCACAGCGCACGATCTTGAACAGGCGTATGCCATTGAGCAGCGCAGCCACGCTTTTCCCTGGACTGAAAAAACCTTTACCAGCAATCAGGGTGAACGTTACCTGAATTATCGCCTGACGGTGGATGAGACGCTGGCGGCGTTTGCCATTACTCAGGTAGTACTGGATGAAGCCACGTTGTTTAATCTGGCCGTCGACCCGGCCTTTCAGCGCCGGGGCCTCGGCCGCGAGCTGTTACAGCACCTGATTAGCGAGCTGGAGCAGCGCGGCATAGTGACGCTGTGGCTGGAGGTCCGGGCCTCTAATCACGCGGCGATAGCGCTGTATGAGCAACTTGATTTCAATGAAGTCTCCATCCGCCGCAACTATTACCCGGCGGCAGACGGGGGCAAAGAAGATGCGATCATGATGGCCCTGACGATTTAAAGGGGGCATAGCACAGGCTCTCTGACCTGTCCTTGCGGGATCAGGCTGTGCTCACACCTTGCCGATGACGAGAACGCCTGAATATTGAAGGCTATGGATTTAAGGAATGACGATGCTCAACAACTGGGATTGGGTTTTATTTGACGCTGACGAGACGCTGTTCCACTTCGATGCGTTTGCCGGTTTGCAGCGTCTGTTTCAGCAGTACGATGTGCCGTTCAGCCGCGCTGACTATGACGACTATCAGGCAATTAATAAGCCGCTGTGGGTGGACTACCAGAATGGAGCCATCAGCGCCCTGCAGCTTCAACATCAGCGTTTTGAGGGCTGGGCGGCAAGGCTGGATGTCACGGCCGGCGATCTGAACACCGGATTTCTGGGCGCCATGGCGGAGATCTGTACGCCGCTCGACGGGGCCGTCGAACTGCTGACTGCGCTGAAGGGGCGGGTGAAAATGGGCATTATCACCAATGGCTTTACTGCGCTGCAGCAGGCACGCCTGGAACGCACCGGCTTTCTGGGGGTGTTCGATGTGCTGGTGATTTCGGAGCAGGTGGGCCACGCCAAGCCGCATCCGGCCATCTTTGACTATGCGTTAAACCAGATGGGCAACCCGCTGCGCGAACGGGTGCTGATGGTCGGTGATAACCCGGATTCGGATATTTTAGGTGGGATCAACGCCGGTATGGCGACCTGCTGGCTGAATGCGGATAGCCGTCCACGGCCGGAAGGCATTACCCCCACCTGGGAGGTCACGTCTCTGAAAACGTTACAGAATAAGTTAGTCGGCTGATCGAAACAGACGATCCGCGACCGGGACGGCGAGGGTTTACCGGGCGGGTGGACGGCAAAAAACGTCCACCCGCCACGTACCAGGGCGGGGGATTACAGCCCCAGTTTGTCGAAATCGGACGCGTCGTGACGCTCTGGCAGCTGTTCGTTTTCCGGCCCCCAGGTGCGGTTAACGACGCGGCCGCGTTTTACTGCCGGACGGGCAGCAACTTCATCGGTCCAGCGCAGCAGATTTTTATAGGAACCGGCATCAAGGAACTCCGCCGCGTCGTAGGCCAGTCCCTTCACCAGCGTGCCGTACCACGGCCACACCGCCATATCGGCAATAGTGTAGTTTTCCCCGGCAATATACCGGTGTTTCGCCAGCTGCTGGTCAAGCAGGTCGAGCTGACGTTTGGCTTCCATCGTAAAGCGGTCGATGGCGTACTCGATCTTCACCGGGGCATAATGGTAGAAATGGCCAAACCCGCCACCCAGGTAGGGTGCCGCACCCTGCAGCCAGAACAGCCAGTTCAGCGTTTCCGTACGGCCAGCCGGATCTTTTGGCAGGAAGTGACCCATTTTTTCGGCCAGATAGAGCAGAATGGCACCTGACTCAAATACGCGGGTACCCGGCACGGTGCTGTTATCAAGCAGGGCCGGGATCTTGGAGTTGGGATTGACTGCCACAAAACCGGAAGAGAACTGTTCGCTGTCGCCAATGCGGATCAGATGCGCATCATACTCCGCCTCCTGCACGTTCAGCGCCAGCAGCTCTTCCAGCAGGATGGTGACCTTCTGTCCGTTCGGCGTCCCCATCGAATAAAGCTGCAGCGGGTGTTTGCCAACCGGCAGATCGGCCTCAAAGCGTGCACCAGCTGTCGGACGGTTGATGCTGCCCCAGGTGCCGCCCAGACCTTTATTTTCGCTCCAGACTTTCGCAGGTTGATACTCTTTATCGCTCATAATTCAACGGGCCCTTTTGCAAAATAAATGGCAGGTAATGAACTAAACATAGTGGAACAGGGTGATAAACGCGATCAGGTATAGCATTACGCAGGCGAGCACGTTTACCTTCAAAGAGCACAATGACACAAGGAGAGTCTGAAATGAATTCAACGGATCTCACCACGCTACATGCCGCCGGGCTGGCCGTGACGGCCGATGGCCGCATCTGTTGTGCGTGGCAGTCTGCCATGCCGGCTTACCACGACAGCGAGTGGGGGCGCGTGGTGGTCGATGACATAATGTTGTATGAAAAAGTGTGTCTGGAGGGGTTTCTCTCCGGCATGTCATGGAAGATGATCTATAACAAGCGCGATAATTTCCGCCGTGCCTTTGCCGGCTTCGACTTTCGGCTTGTGGCACGGTTCGGTGAGGACGATATTGCACGGCTGATGGCGGATAAAAGCATTGTGCGTAATCGCGCCAAAATCGTTTCTGCCATCAACAATGCCCAGCGGGCGCTGGCGCTGGTGGAGGAGGCGGGTTCGCTTGCTGCCTGGTTCTGGCAGTTTGAGCCAGCTCCGGAGAGGCGTCCGGCAAAAATTGATCTGCCGTTCTGGCAAACGGTAAAAACCTGCCCGGAAGCCGAAGCGATGTCAAAAGCGCTGAAAAAACGCGGCTGGACCTGGGTGGGGCCGGTGGCCACCTATTCGCTTATGCAGGCGCTGGGGCTGGTGAACGATCACCTGGAGGGGTGCTGCTGCCGGGCGGAGTGTGAGGCGGAACGCGCGCGGTTAATCCGTCCGCGCTGACCCGCTACCGGGGCTGACTGTCGCACTTTCGGTTGAATAAGCGCCGGTCAGTCATTGTGTATAACGCCGGGATAAGCGAAAATGCCGCCCATTATCGATTAATCGGCTGTGGTTCCCGTTGCGCGCGCTCCGTCGCACGGCGGCGCAGCGTCAAACCAGAAGAAGCGTCATGTCAAATGCACCCTTTATGCAGGAGGTGGCCCGTCGCCGCACTTTTGCCATCATTTCTCACCCGGATGCCGGTAAAACCACCATCACTGAAAAAGTGCTGCTGTTCGGACAGGCTATCCAGACCGCCGGTACAGTAAAAGGCCGTGGCTCCAACCAGCATGCTAAATCAGACTGGATGGAGATGGAAAAACAGCGTGGGATCTCCATTACCACCTCGGTGATGCAGTTTCCGTATCGCGGTAGCCTGGTCAACCTGCTGGATACCCCGGGGCACGAAGACTTCTCGGAAGATACCTATCGTACCCTGACCGCCGTCGACTGCTGTCTGATGGTGATCGACGCCGCCAAGGGCGTTGAGGATCGTACCCGTAAGCTGATGGAAGTGACCCGTCTGCGTGATACCCCGATCCTGACCTTTATGAACAAACTTGACCGTGACATCCGCGATCCCATGGAAGTGATGGATGAAGTGGAAAGCGAGCTGAAAATTGCCTGCGCGCCTATCACCTGGCCTGTGGGCTGCGGCAAGCTGTTCAAAGGCGTGTACCACCTGTACAAAAATGAAACCTACCTGTATCAGACCGGTAAGGGCCATACCATCCAGGAAGTGCGCATTGTTAAAGGGCTGGATAACCCGGAGCTGGATGCAGCGATTGGTGAAGATCTTGCTGCACAGCTGCGTGACGAGCTTGAGCTGGTGCAGGGTGCATCGCACGAGTTTGACCGTGAAGCCTTCCTCAACGGAAAGTTAAGCCCGGTATTCTTTGGGACGGCGCTGGGCAACTTCGGCGTAGACCATATGCTCGACGGGCTGGTCGAGTGGGCACCGTCACCGATGCCGCGTAACACCGATGTCCGTACTGTTACCGCGACGGACGAGAAATTTACCGGCTTTGTCTTCAAGATCCAGGCGAACATGGATCCGAAACACCGTGACCGCGTGGCCTTTATGCGCGTGGTTTCCGGCAAGTATGAAAAAGGCATGAAGCTACGTCAGGTGCGTACCGGGAAAGACGTGGTGATCGCGGATGCACTGACCTTTATGGCCGGTGACCGTTCGCACGTGGAAGAAGCGTATCCGGGCGATATTATCGGCCTGCATAACCACGGCACTATTCAGATCGGCGACACCTTTACCCAGGGTGAGAACATGAAGTTCACCGGTATTCCGAACTTCGCGCCGGAACTGTTCCGCCGCATTCGCCTGCGCGACCCGCTGAAGCAGAAACAGCTGCTGAAAGGGCTGGTGCAGCTGTCGGAAGAGGGTGCCGTGCAGGTGTTCCGTCCGGTACACAACAACGATCTTATCGTTGGGGCTGTCGGTGTGCTGCAGTTCGACGTGGTCGTGGCCCGTCTGAAAAGCGAGTACAACGTCGAAGCCATCTACGAAGCGATCAACGTCGCCACCGCCCGCTGGGTAGAGTGCAGTGACGCGAAGAAGTTTGATGAATTCCAGCGTAAGAACGAAGTGAACCTGGCGCTTGATGGCGGTGATAACCTCACCTATATCGCGCCGACCATGGTGAATCTGAATATTACTCAGGAACGTTATCCTGACGTGGTATTCCGTAAAACGCGCGAACATTAATCCTCCAGGGACGGACTCTGTGTTTGGAGGCCGTCCACCGCGCAGTGCGCGTTCAGGTTGAAGGGCGGCCGCAACACAGGGTCGCCCCCCTTACCGTACAGACTCCTCCTAAAACCCCTCTTTTTTGCTGCTTTATCCAACAAATCATCCGCCATCCCCGGTGAAATCCTCATTACCGTCTATATTCATTTCTACAGGACGAAAAATACGCGGCGCGATGGCTGCAACGTTCAACGGCAAAAGTACCATCTTGCCAACAACTACAGTCACGCCGTTTGTGACTGAAAAGCTCACCGTTGTGAGTGCAAAAGACAAAAGGAACGAATCGATGATGAAGACTAAAATGGCAAAAACGCTGATGGCCCTGATGGTAGGTTCTGCTCTGGTAAGCGGTTCTGCGCTGGCAGAAGGCACCATGACGGGCAAAGCGGAGTCTACGGCAGACAGCGCGGGTTCAAAAATCGATAGCTCTATGAAAAAAGTCGGCGGCTATATGGATGACAGCGGCGTGACGGCAAAAGTGAAAGCCGCGCTGGTGGACAACGATGCCATCAAAAGCACCGATATTTCCGTTGAAACGCACGAAGGTGTTGTGACGTTGAACGGCTTTGTGACTTCGCAGGATCAGGCTGAACTGGCCGTTGCCGCCGCTAAGAAAGTGGAAGGCGTGAAATCCGTGAGCGATAAACTACACGTAAAAGACAGCACAAAACAGTCAGTAAGCGGTTATGCAGGCGATACTGCAACGACCAGCGAAATTAAGGCTAAACTGTTAGCAGACGACATCGTACCTTCACGTAATGTGAAAGTGGAAACCACCAACGGTGTGGTTCAGCTGTCCGGTGCGGTGAAGACGCAGGCGCAGTCCGAGCGCGCTGAAGGTATTGCCAAAGCCATTGAAGGCGTGAAAAGCGTTAAAAACGATTTGACCGTTAAGTAATGGCCCGGCGGCCCGTATCAGGGGCCGCCAGTCGATTCACCCGCAAAGAAAAAACGTTCGCCCCTGCTGTGCAGGTGATGTGAATGATAAAAACTGTTCGATTTCACTACTGGTAAGGAGAGGCATATGTTTCGTTGGGGTATTATCTTTCTGATTATTGCGCTGATTGCTGCGGCGTTAGGTTTCGGTGGTTTGGCGGGTACAGCGGCATGGGCTGCAAAAATCGTCTTTGTCGTCGGTATTATTATCTTCCTTATCAGCCTGTTTACCGGACGTAAAAAACTCTAGTACAACAGCCTGAGTCGTTAATTAAGCAATAAGCGCCTCACGCACGTGACTGAGAACAGGTATCCTCTCTTTCTTTACCTTGAGAGGATACCTGGCTTGGGCATACGCATCCCGATAACCCTCGGCAATATTGCGCCGCTGGCGTTAAAACCCTTCCACCCAGGCAAACTTGCCCTGGTCTGTGAAGGCGGTGGGCAACGCGGTATCTTCACCGCTGGTGTGCTGGACAGTTTCCAGCAGGCTCACTTTAATCCCTTTGATCTGATGCTCGGCACCTCTGCCGGGGCACAAAATCTGTCGGCTTTTGTCTGCGCCCAGCCAGGTTATGCCCGCCGCGTCATTACCCGTTACACCACCAGCAAACAGTTTTTCGATCCGCTGCGCTTTGTGCGCGGGGGGCATCTTATCGATCTCGACTGGCTGATAGATATTACCCGCAGGGAGTTTCCGCTGGCGATGGCGTCGGCTGACAAGCTGTTCTCCAGTGGGCGCGAGTTTTATATGTGCGCCTGTCGCAGCGATGACTATACCCCCGGCTACTTTTCGCCTACGCCGGACACCTGGCATGACATTATCAGAGCCTCCAGCGCGATACCGGGTTTTTACCGGCCGGGCGTGCTACTGGATGGGGTCAGCTATCTTGACGGCGGGATCCGCGATGCCATCCCGGTCCGCGAGGCCGCCCGGCGCGGCGCGGAAACCATCGTGGTGATCCGCACGGTACCGTCGCAGATGACCTATACTCCTCAGTGGCTGAAACGCGTGGAACGCTGGCTGAGTGACGGAGCACTGCAGCCGCTGATCAATATTATGCAGGTGCATGAAGAGAGCTACGGCGAGATCCAGCGCTTTATTGATAAGCCGCCGGGGAAACTGCGGATCATTGAAATTTACCCGCCCCGCCCGCTGGCCAGTTCGGCGCTCGGCAGCCGGATCGCTTCGCTGAATCAGGATTACCACCTGGGCAGGCGCTGCGGCCGTTATTTCCTTGCCACACTGGGGCAGTTCCTGAGCGAAGGCAGCAGCCTGACCCGCTTCAGTACGGTGGTGCCGCCCGCTGCTGTGGCCAATGAGTCTGACCGGCAGGGGATCCTGCCTGGTCCGCTGTCAGGCAATGATGTTGGCTTTGATAAAGGATCGCTGGCATGACGCTGCGCTTCGTTGATACCCACTGTCACTTTGATTTTGCCCCATTTGCCGGCGATGAAGCGGCCAGTATTGCCCGCGCCGCGGCGGCGGGGGTAGAGAAGATCATTGCCGTGGGGGTGTCGGCTTCGCGCTTTGAAGGTGTACTGGCGCTGGCAGAACAGTATCAGGCTGTTTACGCAGCACTGGGCGTGCATCCGATGGCGATTGCAGAGCACCAGCCGCAGGATCTGGTAACGCTGGAACAGCACCTGCAGCGCCGGCGCAATAAGCTGGTGGCCGTGGGTGAAATTGGCCTCGATCTCTATATCGATAATCCGCAGTTTGACCGCCAGCAGACGCTGCTGGACGCACAGCTGCGGCTGGCGCGTGAGTACGACCTGCCGGTGATCCTGCATTCGCGCCGCACGCATGACAAGCTGGTTCAGCATCTGCGGCGTATCGATCTGCCACGCCGTGGCGTGGTGCACGGTTTTGCCGGCAGTGAACAGCAGGCGCTGGCCTTCATCCGCGCCGGGTATGCCATCGGCGTGGGCGGAACCATCACCTACGAGCGCGCCAGCAAAACCCGCCGGGCGATATCCCGGCTGCCGCTGACGTCACTGTTACTGGAGACGGACTCACCCGATATGCCTTTGCAGGGATTCCAGGGGGAGCCTAACCGCCCTGAGCGGGTAAAAAATGTCTGGCAGACGCTGTGTGAACTGCGTGCTGAACCCCCACAACAGATTGCTGAAACGCTGCGTGAAAACACCCGTATCCTCTTTGGTCTTTGAACACACCCGACTTGCCTGATCCTGTCCGATCCCGTAATGTTATTATTATAACATTTTCCTCTGGCCCCACCTGGCTGTCCCTGCGCCAGCAGCGGCCATCAGAGGTGATTTAAATCACCTTTAATGTAATAATCATGAAACTGTCATCTTTTTATTGTGAGGATCGCCACAACATGCCGGGGATCCCGCTGTTATAATTCTAACATTACAGGGCATTTCAGGCTGCCAGCCTGGCGATCGTGCCCTGACTGATAACGATCTGGAGATAAACCATGTCCGATGTAAAAACTCAGGCGCTGCGTGCGCTGCAACTGATGGATTTGACCACCCTGAATGACGACGATACCGATGCGAAGGTCATCGCCCTGTGTCATCAGGCGAAATCCCCGGCGGGGAATACGGCGGCCATCTGTATTTACCCACGTTTTATCCCGATTGCACGTAAAACGCTGCGTGAACAGGGCACCCCCGATATTCGTATCGCCACGGTGACTAACTTCCCGCACGGCAACGATGATATTGCCATTGCGCTGGCCGAAACCCGCGCGGCCATTGCCTACGGCGCCGATGAGGTCGATGTGGTGTTCCCTTACCGGGCGCTGATTGCCGGCAATGAAACGGTCGGCTTCGAACTGGTAAAAGCCTGTAAAACCGCTTGTGCTGAAGCCAACGTGCTGCTGAAAGTAATCATTGAAACCGGTGAGTTGAAAGAAGAAGCGCTGATCCGCAAAGCCTCAGAGATTGCGATTGATGCCGGCGCTGACTTTATCAAAACCTCTACCGGTAAAGTGCCGGTGAATGCCACCCCGGAAGTCGCGGAAATCATGATGCGCGTTATCGCTGAAAAAGGGGTGAAATCGCAGGTCGGCTTTAAGCCTGCTGGCGGCGTCCGTACCGCTGACGATGCAGCGATCTACCTGAAGCTGGCCGATGATATTCTGGGCAGCGACTGGGCGGATGCGCGTCATTTCCGCTTTGGTGCCTCCAGCCTGCTCGCCAGCCTGCTGAATACCGCCGGTTTTAGCGGCGCGACCAGCGACAGCAAATATTAACAGGCGGGTGGGTTCGCCATGTTGAACCCGCGCCGGCCGCAGCTAAACGGGCTGTACTGATCACGCCCGTTTTGCACTTTAATTCATTGAAATACCGGGGGTTACCGTGTTCCTGCCACAAGAAATTATCCGTAAGAAACGTGATGGACTGGCGCTGAGTGAAGAAGAGATCCGCTTTTTTATCAACGGTGTGCGAGACAACACGGTATCTGAAGGGCAGATTGCTGCGCTGGCGATGACCATCTATTTTCACGATATGTCACTGCCTGAACGTGTGGCCCTGACCATGGCGATGCGGGACTCCGGCTCGGTGCTGAACTGGAAGGCGCTTAACCTGAATGGCCCGGTGGTGGATAAACACTCCACCGGTGGCGTGGGGGATGTTACCTCCCTGATGCTGGGCCCGATGGTGGCAGCCTGCGGTGGCTTCGTGCCGATGATTTCCGGTCGTGGGCTGGGTCATACCGGCGGCACGCTGGACAAACTTGAGGCTATCCCCGGATTCGATATTTTCCCACAGGACGATCGTTTCCGTCAGATTATTAAAGACGTGGGTGTGGCCATTATCGGCCAGACCAGCTCACTGGCACCGGCGGATAAACGTTTTTACGCCACGCGTGATATTACCGCGACGGTGGACTCTATTCCGCTGATCACTGCGTCGATCCTCGCCAAGAAACTGGCGGAAGGACTGGATGCGCTGGTGATGGATGTCAAAGTGGGTTCAGGCGCCTTTATGCCGACTTTTGAACAGTCAGAAGCGCTGGCGCAGGCGATTGTCGGCGTAGCCAACGGGGCCGGATGCAAAACCACCGCGCTGCTGACCGACATGAATCAGGTGCTGGCCTCCAGCGCAGGTAATGCGCTTGAAGTCCGCGAGGCCGTTCAGTTCCTGACGGGGGCGTACCGCAACCCACGTCTGCTGGAAGTCACCCTCGCGCTGTGTAGTGAAATGCTGCTCTCCGGTGGTCTGGCTAAGAGTGATGAAGAGGCCAGGGCGAAACTTCAGGCCGTGCTGGACAACGGTCGTGCGGCTGAGGTGTTTGCCCGTATGGTTGCGGCGCAGAAGGGCCCGGCCGACTTTATCGAACGCATGGACAGCTATCTGCCAGCGCCGATGCTGAGTAAGGCCGTCTACGCCGACCGGGATGGCATCGTCAGCGCCATGGACACCCGTGCGCTGGGGATGGCCGTGGTATCGATGGGCGGTGGCCGTCGCCGCGCCAGTGACAGCATTGACTACAGCGTCGGCTTCAGTGAGATGGCGCAGTTAGGGGATGCCGTGGACGGCCAGCGTCCACTGGCGGTGATCCATGCCACCAGTGAAGCCAGCTGGCAGGAAGCCGCCGCCGCCGTGAAAAAGGCCATTGCCCTCAGCGACGTGAAACCCGAGTCAACGCCAGTTATTTATCGCAGAATATCGTAATTAGGGGTATTCTGTTCTGATCGCATTTTTTTAACGCTCATCGCGAAAATCGCGCAGGAGATCAGGATGAAACGTGCATTTATCATGGTGCTTGATTCCTTTGGAATCGGGCACAGCAAAGACGCCGACAAATTTGGCGATAAAGGCTCGGATACCCTCGGACATATTGCCGAGGCGTGCTTCAGGGGTGAAGCAGACAAAGGACGCAAAGGTCCGCTTCATCTGCCGAATCTGACGGCACTGGGGTTAGGCAAAGCGGCGGAAGCCTCCAGCGGTAAGTTCCCGCCCGGCCTGGACAAAGAGGCGGAGATCATCGGGGCATATGCCTACGCCAGCGAACTCTCTTCCGGTAAAGATACGCCGTCCGGGCACTGGGAAATTGCCGGGGTACCGGTGCTGTTTGACTGGGGCTACTTCAGCGATCTGGAAAACAGCTTCCCGCAGGAGCTGCTCGATCTGCTGGTGGAAAAAGCCAACCTGCCGGGCTACCTCGGTAACTGCCACTCCTCAGGTACCGTGATCCTTGATCAGCTGGGTGAAGAGCATATGAAAACCGGTAAGCCGATCTTCTACACCTCTGCTGACTCGGTGTTCCAGATTGCCTGCCATGAAGAGACATTCGGCCTCGATCGTCTCTACGAGCTGTGTGAAATTGCGCGCGAAGCGCTGACCGAAGGCGGTTACAATATTGGTCGCGTCATTGCGCGTCCGTTTATTGGTGATAAGCCGGGCAGCTTTGAACGTACCGGTAACCGTCACGATCTGGCGGTAGAGCCACCTGCGCCGACCGTGCTGAAAAAGCTGGTCGACGAGCAGGGCGGAGAAGTGATCTCTGTGGGCAAAATTGCCGATATCTATGCACATGTTGGCATCACGAAAAAAGTGAAGGCAACAGGTCTGGACGCGCTGTTTGATGCGACGGTTGAAGAGATGAAAATCGCACCGGATAACAGCATCGTGTTCACCAACTTTGTTGACTTCGACTCCACCTGGGGCCACCGTCGCGATATTCCGGGCTATGCCGGTGGGCTGGAGTTGTTTGACCGCCGCCTGCCAGAGCTGATGGCGCAGGTGAAAGAGGGCGATATCCTGATCCTCACCGCTGACCATGGCTGTGATCCAAGCTGGCCAGGCACCGAGCATACCCGTGAGCATATCCCGGTGCTGATTTACGGTCCTGGCGTGAAGCCGGGTGACTATGGCTATCGCGAAACCTTTGCCGATATCGGCCAGACGGTTGCCCACTATTTTGGTCTTTCACCGATGGAATACGGCAAATCGTTATTCTGAAGGGAAAAGCGCAGTAACTATCTATTTGAATAAGGATTAAACATGGCTACGCCACATATTAACGCTGAGATGGGTGATTTCGCTGACGTCGTGCTGATGCCGGGCGATCCGCTGCGCGCGAAACACATCGCGGAAACCTTCCTGCAGGACGCGGTAGAGGTCAACAACGTCCGCGGGATGCTGGGCTACACCGGCACCTATAAAGGCCGCAAAATCTCGGTGATGGGCCACGGTATGGGTATTCCGTCCTGCTCAATCTACGCGAAAGAGCTGATTACCGATTTCGGCGTGAAAAAAATCATCCGCGTGGGTTCCTGCGGTGCGGTACGTGCCGATGTGAAACTGCGTGACGTGGTGATCGGCATGGGAGCGAGTACCGATTCCAAAGTGAACCGTATGCGTTTCAAAGACCATGATTTTGCGGCGATTGCTGACTTTGAGATGGTGCGCAACGCGGTTGACGCTGCGAAAGCGCTGGGTGTTGATGCCCGCGTCGGTAACATCTTCTCTGCCGATCTGTTCTATACCCCGGACCCGCAGATGTTTGATGTGATGGAAAAATACGGCATCCTGGGCGTAGAGATGGAAGCGGCAGGTATCTACGGCGTGGCGGCAGAGTTTGGAGCGAAAGCCCTGGCGATCTGCACCGTCTCTGACCACATCCGTTCCGGCGAGCAGACCACCGCTGCCGAACGCCAGACCACCTTCAGCGAGATGATTGAAATCGCGCTGGAGTCGGTGCTGCTGGGCGACAAGGCCTGATTTGTACTGGCAGCTGACCGACACATAAGGTCAGCCCTGCATTATCGGTGCAATCTGCTGTGCCCAGAGGGCGACCCGTACCGGGTCGCCCTCTTTTTTTGCCGCCATCCGATGCTGAAGGCCGCTGCACCTTGATGACAGGCGTACATCAGTTATTGATGAGCACTTTTATTTACAGGTATCGCTAATTTTTACCTGATCAATATTGAACACGCTGTCATCAGCGGCAGAGAAAATCACCAGACCGCTCACTTTGCCCAGGGGTTTCAGCTTGCCACTGGCCAGATGGGTCGCCACGCGATCGACAGGAAACACCCTGTTGTCACTGGTATAACCCTTCAGGCAATAGCGCTTCAGGTCGACGGCGGTGGAGGTGGTGTTTTCCAGCGTCACATCGAAGGTTTTTCCATAATTATTCAGATCCCCTGCCGATCTCGATTTCATCTCCTTTTGCGTCGCATACACGGTGATGCCTGATACGTCGGCCGCCAGTGTCGTCGCAGAAAAAGTCAGGCTTGCTGCTGCGATCGTGGCCAGAAGTGCGTTCCATTTCATCCTGTTCTCCTTGATTCGAATGTGTCAGAAAGCGCATGTTGCGCTGGTGAATCAATAAAATGCAGGGGATAAGAAGCAGCGTACAGAACATCAAGAGCTATTCCGCAGGAATAGCTCTCTTTGCCGGAGGGGTCAGTCGGTTTTTGCGGCCGTTTCACTCATTGCCGGGGCATCGGGACTTTTTTCTTCGTCTTCCTCATCGTCCTCTTTCACCGGATTATTGGCGGTGAGCAGGAACGGCGACTGCTGCCAGCGGGTTCGGCGGGAGCGCAGCAGCGTCCGCGAAAGAATGATGCCAATCGCCAGCGCCAGCAGCATCATCAGACGCAGAATGTTGGTGGTGTTATCCACCTGTTTGGATTCGGTGACCAGCACGTGGGTATCGAGCGTCACGCGTAAAAATCCGCGCGGGCCATCTTTACTGGCCAGCGGTTCGACAATCTGATGGTTGAAGTAGCTGCCGGCACGCTGGCCGTCGAGCGCCAGGCGGTCACGGACGTTAATATTTTCCCCGCTGTGAGCCACCAGGCTGCCGGAGCTGTCATATAACGAGGCATCCAGAATGCGGCTTTCATGGGTCATCTGGTTAAGCGAATCGATGATCCGCTGATGGTTATCATCCGGGTTTTCCATCAGCGGTGTCAGGCTCCAGGCGACCTGGCGCGTTAACGTATGTGCCAGTTCCTCGACCTGTTCAGAGCGTGCCATCTGATGACCAAGACTGAACCAGGAGGCGCCCTGCATCAGGACAACCAGCAGCGTCAGGCAAATCAGGACGATCACCGTACGGTGCAGGCGAAACTTCAGTTTGGCTTTAGCCATCTCAACCCTTCAATCGTGGTGGACAAACCGGTTTTCGGTCATGAGCTTTATGTTGCCAGAACCCGCTGTAACAAGGTAGCCTCTTGGATTATTTTGCGCAGAATTGCGTGTTGAATGTCCCTACAGGAGCTGTAATGCCAAATAGCCTTACCTGGTGCGACCTGCCTGCCGAAGTCCCTCTCTGGCCGGGGTTGCCACTCTCTTTAAGCGGTGATGAAGTGATGCCGCTGGACTACCGCGCTGGCCGTACCGGCTGGTTACTGTATGGACGTCAACTTGATAAAGCCCGTCTGACCGAATTTCAGCGCCAGCTGGGCGCGGCCATGGTGATTGTCAGCGCCTGGGTGGTGGAAGACTATCAGGTGGTGCGGCTGGCCGGTTCCCTGACGCCGCGCGCCATGAAGCTGGCGCATGAGGCCGGCATGGACGTCGCGCCGTTAGGACGCATCCCGCATCTGAAAACACCGGGCCTGCTGGTGATGGATATGGATTCGACGGCGATTGAGATCGAATGCATTGATGAAATTGCCAAACTGGCGGGCTGCGGAGAGCAGGTGGCGGAAGTGACCGAACGCGCAATGCGCGGCGAGCTGGACTTCGCGGCCAGCCTGCGCCAGCGTGTGGCCACGTTGAAAGATGCGGATGCGACTATCCTGAAAACGGTGCGTGATGCACTGCCGCTGATGCCGGGGCTGACCTCGCTGGTGGCGAAGCTGCAGGCGCTGGGCTGGCAGGTGGCGATCGCCTCCGGCGGCTTTACCTATTTTGCTGAATATCTGCGCGATACCCTGCATCTGTCGGCGATTGCCGCCAACGAGCTGGAAATTCGCGACGGCAGGCTTACCGGGGAAGTGCTGGGTGATATCGTTGATGCGCAGTACAAAGCGGATACCCTGCGCAAACTGGCCGCCCGCTTTGAGATCGACCCGGCACAGACGGTAGCCGTCGGAGACGGTGCCAATGACCTGCCGATGATCAAAGCCTCGGCGCTGGGCATTGCTTATCATGCCAAGCCGAAAGTGAACGAACAGACCGAAGTGATTATTCGTCATGCTGACCTGATGGGCGTGTTCTGCATTCTCAGCGGCAGCCTGATCCATGAAGAGCGTTAAGGGGTAGACTTGGCTAAAGCGGTAAAGCGTGCCTTTGTTTGTAATGAATGTGGCGCAGATTATCCTCGCTGGCAGGGCCAATGCAGTGCCTGCCATGCGTGGAACACGATTACCGAGGTGCGGCTGGCAGCCTCGCCGACGGTAGCACGCAATGAACGCCTGACGGGCTACGCCGGCAGCGCGGGTCCGAGCCGGGTGCAGAAACTGTCGGACATCAGTCTGGATGAGCTGCCGCGTTTCTCCACCGGTTTTAAGGAGTTTGACCGCGTACTCGGCGGCGGCGTTGTACCGGGCAGTGCGATCCTGATCGGGGGGAATCCTGGTGCAGGGAAAAGTACACTGCTGCTGCAAACCCTGTGCAAGCTGGCGGAAGGGATGAAAACCCTGTACGTCACCGGGGAGGAGTCGCTGCAACAGGTGGCCATGCGCGCCCATCGTCTGGGTTTACCTACCGAAAATCTGAATATGCTGTCCGAAACCAGCATTGAGCAGATCTGCCTGATCGCCGAGCAGGAACAGCCTAAACTGATGGTGATCGACTCGATTCAGGTGATGCATATGGCAGATATCCAGTCATCGCCGGGCAGCGTGGCACAGGTGCGTGAAACGGCCGCCTATCTGACCCGTTTTGCCAAGACCAAAGGTGTGGCCATTGTGATGGTGGGCCACGTCACCAAAGACGGCTCGCTGGCCGGTCCGAAGGTGCTGGAGCACTGTATTGACTGTTCGGTGCTGCTGGACGGCGATGCCGACTCCCGCTTCCGCACCTTGCGCAGCCATAAAAACCGCTTTGGGGCGGTCAATGAGCTGGGGGTGTTCGCCATGACCGAGCAGGGGCTGCGTGAAGTCAGCAACCCGTCAGCGATTTTCCTCAGCCGGGGGGATGAAGTGACGTCAGGCAGTTCGGTGATGGTGCTGTGGGAAGGAACGCGCCCGCTGCTGGTGGAGATTCAGGCGCTGGTCGATCATTCAATGATGGGGAATCCCCGCCGCGTTGCCGTGGGGCTGGAACAAAACCGCCTGGCGATCCTGCTGGCGGTGCTGCACCGCCACGGCGGCCTGCAGATGGCCGATCAGGACGTGTTTGTTAACGTGGTCGGCGGCGTGAAGGTCACGGAAACCAGTGCCGACCTGGCACTGATGCTGTCAATGGTGTCCAGCCTGCGTGACCGTCCGTTACCGCAGGATCTGGTGGTGTTTGGCGAAGTCGGGCTGGCGGGCGAGATCCGTCCGGTGCCCAGCGGGCAGGAGCGTATCTCGGAAGCGGCGAAGCATGGCTTCCGCCGGGCCATTGTGCCGATGGCCAATGTGCCCAAAAAACCGCCGGAAAACATGAAAGTCTACGGGGTGAAAAAACTGGCTGACGCGTTGTCTATACTCGACGAACTTTAAAGGGAGCTAGTGCATGTCATCGTTTGACTACCTTAAGACCGCGATTCGCCAGCAGGGGTGTACCCTGCAGCAGGTCTCTGACGCCAGCGGTATGACCAAGGGTTACCTCAGTCAGTTACTGAATGCGAAAATCAAAAGCCCCAGCGCTCAGAAGCTGGAAGCACTGCACCGTTTTCTCGGCCTTGAATTTCCACGTCGGGAGAAAACCATTGGCGTCGTGTTTGGTAAGTTTTACCCGCTGCACACCGGCCATATCTATCTGATCCAGCGTGCCTGCAGCCAGGTTGACGAACTGCACATCATTATGTGCTTCGATGAACCGCGCGACCGCCAGCTTTTTGAAGACAGCGCGATGTCACAGCAACCGACGGTCAGCGACCGCCTGCGCTGGCTGTTGCAGACCTTCAAATATCAGAAAAACATTCGCATTCACTCGTTTAACGAAGAGGGAATGGAGCCTTATCCCTACGGCTGGAATGTCTGGAGCGACGGCGTAAAGGCGTTTATGGATGAACAGGGTATTCTCCCCAACCGTATTTACACCAGCGAGGAGGGCGATGCGAAACAGTTCACCGCGCATCTGGGGGTGGAAACCATCGTTATCGATCCCCGTCGCTCCTTTATGAATATCAGCGGTGGCCAGATCCGTCAGGATCCGTTCCGCTACTGGGAATACATTCCCACCGAAGTGAAGCCCTTTTTCGTACGAACGGTGGCGATCCTCGGCGGCGAATCGAGCGGTAAGTCCACGCTGGTCAACAAGCTGGCCAACATCTTTAACACCACCAGTGCCTGGGAATTTGGCCGCGATTATGTCTTTTCGCATCTGGGCGGGGACGAGATGGCGTTGCAATATTCGGATTACGATAAGATCGCGCTGGGGCAGGCACAGTACATCGATTTTGCGGTGAAGTACGCCAACAAAGTGGCCTTTATCGACACCGACTTTGTGACCACCCAGGCATTCTGTAAGAAGTATGAGGGGCGTGAGCATCCGTTTGTGCAGGCACTGATCGATGAGTATCGCTTCGACCTGGTGATCCTGGTAGAGAACAACGTGCCGTGGGTGGCCGATGGCCTGCGCAGCCTGGGTAGCTCTGTCGATCGCAAAGAATTTCAGTCGCTACTGATCGCCATGCTGGATGAAAACAACATCAAGTACGTCCACGTGGAACAGGACAGCTACGACGAGCGCTTTCTGCGCTGTGTGGATCTGGTTAAACAGATGCTGGGCGATCAGAAATAGTCGCCCTTATTAATGCGGGTGCAGTAATTCCGCGTATCGCTGCCGGGGGACGGCTTGTGAGTCCCCGGCAGCGATACGCGCCCCGCAACGGCAATCAAGGCCGCCGCCCTGGCGATGATCAATAAACAATAACGACTTTACCGCGCATATGGCCGTCCAGCACCAGCTGGTGGGCTTCCGTCAGCGTCTCCACGCTCAGACCCTGCAGGGTTTTGCTCAGTGAACCCGCCAGCTTGCCTTCGTCCAGCAGCGCTGCTGTCGCCTGCAGAATCTCCCCCTGCCGCGCAATATCCGCTGTGGTGAACATGCTGCGTGTATACATAAACTCGAAGTGCAGCGCGGCACTCTTCAGCTTCAGTTGATCCATATTCAGCGGTTTTTCATTTTCAACAATGGTGCAGATATGACCCTGCGGGGCGATCAGCTGGCTCATTGCCTCCCAGTGGCCGTCGGTATCGTTCAGGCAGAAAATATAGTCGACCTGTTTGATGCCCTGTTGCTCCAGCTCACCCGCCATATCTCGATAATCAATCACCAGGTCAGCCCCGCGTTCCCGGCACCACTGGGCAGAATCCGGGCGTGAGGCGGTCGCAATGACCGTTACCTTGCTGTGCAGTTTAGCCAGGGGGATAGCCAGCGATCCCACGCCGCCCGCACCGCCAACGATCAGCAGGGTTTTGCCCGCTGCTGCCTTATCCAGCTGCAGGCGATCGAACAGGCCTTCCCATGCTGTCAGGGCGGTCAGCGGGATCGCTGCGGCTTCAGCCCAGTCCAGGGTGCGGGGTTTATGGCCGGTAATGCGGGCATCGATCAGCTGCTGGCTGGCATTGCTGCCGGAGCGGGTGATGTCACCGGCATAATAGACTTCGTCACCGGCTTTAAAACCGGTCACTTTACTGCCGGTGGCCAGCACCACGCCGCTGGCATCCCAGCCGAGCACGCGCGGCTGTTCAAGGCCATTTTTCTGTGCGCCTTTGTGAACCTTGGTGTCCACCGGGTTGACGGAAGCGGCTTTCACCTCAACCAGCAGGTCATAGTCACCCGCGACCGGCTGAGGGTACTCAATAGCAATAAACTGCTGCGGATTTTCTGGATTGATCGCAATCGCTTTGGTGGTCATAGCATTTCTCCTGAATGATGTGCTATCAGTGTAGGGAAAATAAACCCTGATGATAAGATGGACAATAACGCACTCAGTGTTCGCGAGGGATGAACAATAATGTTTAAACAGTTGCAGGATATGGCCCTGTTTGCGCTGGTCGCAGAATGCGGTAGCTTTACCGCCGCAGCGAATCGCGCAGGATTACCGAAATCCAGCGTCAGCCAGCGCGTTGGCCAGTTGGAGCTGGCGCTGGGCCTGCGGCTGATCAATCGTACGACGCGCCAGCTTAACCTGACCTTTGCCGGTGAACGCTATCTGGTCCATTGCCAGGAGATGCTGCAGGCCAGTGAGAGGGCGGCGACGGCCATTGAACGGCTGCGTGATAATCCCAGCGGCCGTCTGCGTATCACCTCACCGGCCGGCATTGGTGCGACGTTACTGGCACGGCTCAATACCGCTTTTCAGCAGGAATACCCGGACGTCACGCTGGATGTGTCGGTTTCCGATGAGATCTGCGATCTGGTGCAGGGCGGGTATGACGTGGCGCTGCGCACCGGCAGACCGCAGGATTCCTCGCTGATCGGTCGCCGTATTGGCTACTGTGAAAGACTGCTGGTGGCTTCACCGGACTATCTGGCAGCCCATCCACCGCTGGTCCATCCCGGCCAGCTGTCTGAACACCGTTCCATTGCCCATCGCGCGTGGAATGAATGGGTACTGAAACGGGGGGAGGAGTATTACCGCTGGCTGCTACCGCCTGCTCATGTCACGGATAATCTGGTCTATGCACGCGAATGCGCGCTGGGCAATGCCGGGATCACACTGCTACCGCGCTTCTTAACTGAAGACGGGTTGTTGCAGGGAAGGTTGTTGAGGGTGCTACCGGAGTGGGAAATGGAAGGCAATGAGCTGTGGCTGGTGTATCCAGGCCGTAAGCTGAATTCCCCTGCGCTGATGCGGTTTATTGATTTTGCGATACAGTCCCCGATATTCCGGGAATTCTACACATAGGGGGCGATCGCGTGTTCCGGTCGCCCCGTTACGGGCCGACCGGAACAGGAGGTCAGTCCTTACTTGATCATACGTTTGTACTTGATACGTTTTGGCTCCAGCGCTTCTGCACCCAGCGTACGTTTCTTGTACTCTTCGTATTCAGTAAAGTTACCTTCAAAGAACTCGATTTTGCCTTCATCCTGGTAGTCCAGAATGTGTGTGGCAATACGGTCCAGGAACCAGCGGTCATGCGAGATTACCATCGCACAACCCGGGAATTCCAGCAGGGCGTTTTCCAGCGCGCGCAGGGTTTCAATGTCCAGGTCGTTGGTCGGTTCATCCAGCAGCAGCATGTTGCCGCCCACCTGTAACAGCTTCGCCAGGTGCAGACGACCACGCTCACCCCCGGACAATTCGCCGACGCGCTTGCCCTGATCAACCCCTTTAAAGTTAAAGCGGCCGACGTAGGCACGGCTTGGCATCTCGGTGTTGCCGATACGCATGATGTCCTGACCACCGGACACTTCTTCCCACACGGTTTTCGACCCGTCCATGCTGTCGCGGAACTGATCAACCGACGCCAGTTTTACGGTCTCGCCCAGCACGATGCTGCCGGAATCCGGCTGTTCCTGACCCGACATCATGCGGAACAGGGTCGATTTACCCGCGCCGTTCGGCCCGATAATGCCGACAATTGCCCCTTTCGGCACGGAGAAGGAGAGATCGTCAATCAGCAGACGGTCGCCGTAAGACTTGCTCAGGTTGCTGACCTCGACCACTTTATCGCCCAGGCGTGCGCCAGGTGGAATAAACAGTTCGTTGGTCTCGTTACGCTTCTGGTATTCGGCATTGTTCAGCTCTTCAAAGCGGTTCAGACGTGCCTTACCTTTGGATTGCTGGCCTTTCGCTCCTTTGCGCACCCACTCCAGCTCTTTCTCAATCGACTTGCGACGAGCGGCTTCTGAAGAGGCTTCCTGTGCCAGGCGGGCATCTTTCTGCTCCAGCCAGGAAGAGTAGTTTCCTTCCCATGGAATACCTTCACCGCGGTCCAGTTCCAGGATCCAGCCCGCCACGTTATCGAGGAAGTAACGGTCGTGCGTAATCGCCACCACGGTGCCTTCGAAGTCGTGCAGGAAGCGTTCCAGCCAGGCGACGGATTCTGCATCCAGGTGGTTCGTCGGTTCGTCGAGCAGCAGCATGTCGGGTTTTTCCAGCAGCAGGCGGCACAGTGCGACGCGACGGCGTTCCCCCCCGGACAGATTACCGATCTTCGCCTCCCAGTCCGGCAGACGCAGGGCATCGGCCGCACGTTCCAACTGGGTATTCAGGTTGTGGCCGTCGTGCGCCTGGATGATCTCTTCAAACTTGCCCTGCTGCGCGGCGAGCTTATCGAAGTCAGCATCCGGCTCGGCGTATTTCGCGTACACCTCGTCCAGACCTTTCAGTGCGTTAACGACTTCGGCAACGGCTTCTTCTACCGATTCACGCACGGTGTGTTCCAGGTTCAGCTTCGGTTCCTGTTCCAGATAGCCAATTTTCAGGCCTGGCTGCGGACGCGCTTCCCCTTCGATATCTTTATCGATGCCCGCCATGATGCGCAGCAGAGTGGATTTACCCGCACCGTTCAGACCCAGTACGCCGATCTTGGCACCTGGGAAGAAGCTGAGGGAGATGTTTTTTAAAATATGACGCTTCGGCGGAACGACTTTGCCGACGCGATGCATGCTATAGACGAATTGAGCCACGTTGGGTTGAGCCTCTTAGGGTCTGGGTTTTAATTGGGGCAAAAGAAGTGCCCACTCAGATAGCGGAGTTTAGCTGTTTTCCCCCCTTAATCACAGCCGCCAGGCAGACGATTATCCCGATATCAGCGCAACGGCCTGATTTTTGTTTGATTTATAATCAGCGGCAACTATGCTGTTTTTTTGTCTTATAAATTAGGGGGATATCGATGCGCGTTCTGATAGCAGCGGAAGAAAATGCCTGGGGAGGCATGATCCAGCAGTTTCGTCAGAGGCTACCCGATGTCGAATTTATTGCCTCTGCTGGCCATGCCGCAGAGAGTCTGGCGGGGTTTGATGCACTGATCCCGGGTATGGCGAAGGTTGATCGCCGGCTGTTGCAGACGGCCGATCGCCTGAAGCTGATCCAGCAGGCTGGCACGGGCCTGGAAGGGGTGGATGTCGACGCGGCGCGGTCGCGTGGCATTGCGGTGGCGAATGTACCGTCGGATCGTTCCGGTAATGCGGACTCCGTTGCCGAACTGGGGATCTGGATGATGACCGGCCTGGCGCGGCGGATCAGCGAGGTACCGCAGATGCTCGCTACCCGCCAGTTGGGTTTGCCGGTGGGCATGGGGCTGAAGGGAAAAACCGTCGGGCTGGTCGGGCTGGGCGGCATTGGTAAAGCACTGGCGGAGCGGCTGTCAGCGTTCGGCATGCGGATGATTGGCGTCAAGCGCCAGGCCTCCGATGATTTTGCGCGCCAGCACCGTCTGGACTGGGTGGGGGGAATGGAGCGTCTTCCACACCTGCTGCGCGAAGCGGATTTTGTTGTGCTGAGTCTGCCTGACAATGCGGAAACACATCACATTATTGATGAACCGGCGCTGGCGAGGATGAAGCCGGGCAGTTTCCTGATCAATCTCGGTCGCGGTGGTCTGATTGAGAAACCCGCGCTGATGGCGGCGCTGGAGAGTGGGGCGCTGGCCGGGGCCGGGCTGGATGTGTTCTGGCAGGAGCCGCCCGATCCGCAGGATCCGCTGTTTGCCCTTAACGTGATCGCCACCCCGCATATTGGTGGCGTTACCGATATCTCACTGGAGGGCAACGTCACCGGGGTCTGTGAAAACCTGCGCCGTCTGCGCGACGGGGAAGCGATTTTAAACCGCTGGTGAGCGGTCGCACCGTCCCGATGAGGCCCACCCGACAGGGGATACCCCGGTTACGGGGTAATAATGTCAATACCGATATCCTGCAGCGGCGCGGCGTCGCTGACCAGCCCGTCAAAGGCGCTGAGATCGGCAATTCGCGCAGGCAGCACTTTACCAAACTTGCTGCTGTCGCCCACCAGCAGGCGGGTGCGTGCACGCTGTAAGGCCAGCCGTTTGAGCGGCAGCTCGTTCAGGTTATAGCAGCTGGCGCCCTGATCAACGTCGATACCTGCCGCCGAAATAAACGCTTTATCCGGGCACAGGCTGTCCATCACCGACAGCTGCCCGAGCGGGGTAAAGATAGCGTTATCCGGGTGGAATTCGCCGCCGCAGAGGATCACGCGACAGGCGGTTTTTTCTTTCAGCGCCAGGAAGGTATTCATCGCGCAGCAGACAGCGGTAAACGGCAGATCGCCGTCAATCGCATCAATAATCCACGGCACGGTCGTGCCACAGTCGAACCAGACCATCTCCCCGGGCTGGATCAGCGTGGCGGCATGCTGTCCGAGCCGCCGTTTACGGTCGACATTTTGTTCCTGCTGGTCGGAGACAAAATAGTGCAGCTGATGCCGCAGGGGATCGCTGACAATATATCCCCCCAGCAGCAGCACCATACCCGGCCCCTCATTCAGATCGCGGCGGATAGTCATTTCAGAGACCCCGAGCAGATGCGCCGCCTCTTTCAGATGGATCTTGTCGGTGCCTTTCAGCGCCTGGACCAGCTTGTTGATACGCTCTGCGCGCCGGGTTTCCATGGGTTTTCTTCCAGTTGTCGCGGAATTTGCAGTTTACCTTCAACAGGATAGTGCTGCAAACAACAAGGGCCGGCCCGTCAGAAAGGCCGACCCTTATTCGATCATCCCCGGGGCGATCCTGTTTCGCCCCAAGGGCTTTTACGCCGCGCTGCTGCGAATTTTCGCTCCCGAAATCAGTGCCGCCCCGATTGCCTTGTGGCACAGAATAATCGAATGGTGATTCGCCGCCAGCGGGATAATCTCCAGATGCGGACAGACTTGACCCAGGCCGTTATCGGCCAGCGCCAGCATCTCTGCGCCGTCCACGCCCTCCATGCTGAGGTCGGCAAATTCGGTGGCTTTAAAAAGCGTCACGCGGCTGTGGCTGAGCGGGGCGCTCAACGGCTGGTTGTTCATTTCCAGCTCCAGCTGTTCGATGCGCAGCGCACGTGCTGCAGCCTCGCCTTCAATGCCGATCATTGCCAGAATCGGGGCGAGCATTCCGGCCGCAATACGCTGCTGGAATTCGGTCTGGTAGAGGCTGTCGAGCAGGCAGAGATGAATATCGCGATAGCCGAGCTGTTCCAGCTGAGCGGCGATCTCCAGCGCAATAATCCCGCCCAGCGACCAGCCCAGCAGGCGCACCGGCTGCTGACGTGTCAGGCCCTGGCTGACCATATGTTGCAGATAATAGCTGGCCAGCGCCGACAGCGAGGAAATACGTGGCTGGTTGAACAGGTTGTAATTATTGATGCCAATGGCATTTAACTGCCCTTCGAACGACGCTGCCAGATCGCGGTAAATCTCACAGCCGACCACGGCAGGGTGCACCATCCATACCTCCTCCGCCGTCGCGGGTGCGTTCAGCCGCTGGGTCAGCCGGAAATGAGGGGCAGGCTGGTTGAGCTGCAGTAGCAGGTTGTGCAGGGGTAAAGGCGCGTGTGGCGTCGTGTTCTGTGCCGCCTGCCCGGCGATGGCCAGCGCCTGCGCGCTCAGGGTGCTGTGGGCAAACAGCGTTTTCATTTCCAGCGCTATGCCCTCGCGCTTCAGTTTCACCATCAGCTGGATGGCATGCAGCGAGTGACCGCCGAGGGCGAAAAAGTCATCGTCGCAGCCAATCTGTTCGACCTGCAACAGTTCGCGCCACCATGCTGCCAGCTGGCGCTCACCTTCGCTTTGCGGCGCGCGGTATGCACAGGCTTCCGTCAGCCGCTCCGGCGCGGGCAGGGCTTTACGGTCGAGCTTGCCGTTCGGCGACAGCGGGAAGGCCTCCATACGCACAAACGCACAGGGGATCATAAAGTCCGGCAGGGTGGATTGCAGGTGCAGACGCAGCGACTCGCGCAGAGCGGGGATGGGCGGGGCGACCAGCCACGCGATCAGCCTTTTATCCCCCTGGCCGTCATCGCAGGCCATCACCACGACATCCTCGACGCCGTCAAAGCGGGCGATCTGCTGTTCAATTTCACCCAATTCAATACGCAGACCGTGAATTTTGACCTGGAAATCGTTACGGCCCAGATACTCAATGCTGCCATCCTCCAGCCAGCGTGCCAGATCGCCGGTTTTGTACAGGCGCGCCGTCGCTTCGTCACTGAACGGGTCGGGAATAAAACGTTCGGCGTTTAACGCCGCACGGTTAAGGTAACCGCGCGCCACCTGAACGCCGCCGATATGCAGTTCACCGCTGACGCCTGGCGGTAGCGGTTGCAGATGGGCATCAAGAATATGCAGTCGGGTATTGGCAACCGGTCTGCCGATGGGGACAATCCCGCGCGTATCATCGCGCTGGCAGTGCCAGTAAGAGACATCCACTGCCGCTTCGGTCGGCCCGTACAGATTATGCAGTTCTGCCTGCGCTAGCTGCTGGTGGAAACGCTGTACTGCCGCCAGCGGCAGCGCTTCGCCACTGCACATCACCCGACGCAGGCTGGCGCACTGCGCCATGTTGCCGTGGCGCAGGAACAGCTGCAGCATGGAAGGAACAAAATGCAGGGTCGTGACCTGCTCACGGGCGATCAGCTGGCTGAGATACTCCGGATCCTGATGGCCGCCGGGTTGTGCTATTGCCAGCTGTGCGCCGACCATCAGTGGCCAGAAGAACTCCCAGACAGAAACATCGAAGCTGAACGGCGTTTTCTGCAGTACGGTATCCTGAGGCGTAAGGGCATATTCTTCCTGCATCCACTGCAGGCGGTTCATTACGCCGAGGTGCTCATTCATCACCCCTTTCGGCTTCCCGGTGGAGCCGGAGGTGTAAATCACATACGCCAGCGATCGCTGCGGGCTGGCCGACAGTGACGGCAGGTTACGATCACTCTGCGTTTGCCAGCATGCGCGATCGTCATGCAGGTGCCAGACCCGGTGTGCATCACTCAGCAGGGGAGCCAGCGCCTGTTTCCCCGCATCGTCCAGCAGCACCAGTCTGGCCCCGCAGTCTTCCAGCATATGGCTCAGACGATCGGTCGGGTAGTCCGGATCGAGGGGGACATAGGCGCCGCCGGCTTTGAGGATGGCGAGCAGGGCAGTCACCATCTCGCTGCTGCGGGCTGCACACAGTGCCACACGGTCGTCGGGGCCGATCCCTGCCTGACGCAGCTGTGCCGCCAGGCGGTTAGCACGCTGATTCAGCTGCTGATAGCTGACGCTGCCGCCGTGGCCGCAGAGTGCGATGGCCTGAGGTGTGCGATCGGCCTGTTGTTCAAACCAGCGATGAATGCCATCCGGCAGCGGCCATTTCCGTTCCGTATCGTTCCAGCTGCCGAGGATCTGCTGCCGCTCGTCGGCCAGCAGCAGGGGAAGGTTGGCCAGCGGCTGCTGTACACCGTGATCGAGCAGATGATCCAGCATTTGCAGCAGGCGATCGGCGGTGCGCCGGGCCTCCTCAGCGCTGAACCAGGCCTGGTTCATGTTGAACTCCAGCAGCGGGGGATCGCCAGGGTGATAGTGACGGAGATAGAGCGCCAGCGGCATCTGTTCAAAGCCGTGATGCAGCGTTTCGACTTTCAGCGGGTGGCCTTCCAGCTCAATGTCGGTCGGGAAGGTTTCCAGTGAAAAACTCAGGTCATACAGCTGGCGACGTCCCTGCTGCCCCAGGCGCAGATGACGGTTCAGCTCGGCAATCGGGAAGCGCTGGTGACGGTAGCAACGACGCAGCTCTGCAGCGATCTGCACCATCAGCGCGCTGAAAGGCTGGCGGTGGTCAACATGCAGCTTCACCGGGATCATGGAGGAGAACATGCCCAGGGTTTGCTTATACCGGGCGCTGCTGCGGTTATGCACCGGTACGCCTACTGTCACCTGTTCAACCTGCCACAGGCGGCTGTACCAGCAGGCGAGCAGGGCGGTCATCAGGTGCATGGGTGAGCACTGGTGCGCTGCCGCCAGCGTGCAGAGCTGTTGATAGCGTTCGGAAGGCAACTGACGGGTAATCTGCTGGCTTGGCCATACCTGATCGGCGGCAAAACCCGGGCGGCGATCCATGCCCGCCGGCCCGGCATCCGCAAAGCGATCCAGCCAGAAGGCCCGGTCATGCTCATAGCGGGTGGACTGCATATACGCCTGATCATTGGCGATAAAGTCCCGGTAATTATACACCGCCACGGGGGAGGGGATCTGCCCGCTTTTCAGCTGCTTATAACGATCCATGATCATGCCGCTGAGCAGGGAAACGGAGGTACCGTCAACAATAATATGATGGGCATTAATCAGCCAGTAACCCGTCGTTGCACTTATTTTGATAAAAACACAGCGCCAGAGTAATTCTTCATACAGTTTAAAGGGTTGATTGAGTTTTTCACGGAAATAGTACAAAGCTTTCTGGCGGGCATTTTTATCCAGACTAAAATCGTGGTATTCGAGAGTCAGGTCTCTATTCGATACGGTCGTCTGAATAACACCCTGTTCGCTGTCTTCTAACGTTAATTTAAGTGCATCATGCTGACTGAATATTTCTTTTATTGCCCGATTTAACAGTGGGATATCAATATCCCTTTCGATGCGCCACAGCGCGCCCACGTTGTAGCAGGGCGTGGAGGGCGTCAGAAGCTGATCGAGCCATACGGCCTGCTGTACGCTGGTTAAGGGATAAATAGCCACGCGAGTACCTCCATTAAAGGATCGGTAAATTAAAATTCATAACAATACAGGAAAGTAGTATATGAATATTTCCGAAATATGAAATGAAATTAAATTTATTTCTTTATGAAGAATATTCAGTAACGACGGGTAATTGTAATATAACGGTCGGAGATATTAATCTATTAATGAGATGGCCATTTATTTAATTGCATTAATTAACCTGGCTGGAAAGAGTAAGAATGAAGGGAAAGACGATGGCTGGGAGTCGGTAATTTTTACCGGTTACGGGATAATAAGGTTCACTGAGCTGGGGCGAAAAATAAGATCTGCCCCGGCATATTATTCCGCCGGGGCGACGTTGTTTTCTGGTCGCCCCGGGCCGGTGATTTATCGCGGTGGCGGCACTAAATCGTCACTAGTCCGCGCACGCCGTCGGCTTCCATTTCATTGCCGGCCCCGCGCTGCACGATCTCACCGCGCGACATCACCAGATAGCTGTCGGCCAGTCCGGCGGCAAAATCATAGAACTGCTCAACCAGCAGGATCGCCATATCGCCGCGTGCGGCAAGCTGGCGGATCACCGACCCGATCTCTTTGATCACCGAGGGTTGAATACCTTCGGTCGGCTCATCCAGGATCAACAGTTGCGGCCTGCAGGCCAGCGCCCGCCCTATAGCCAGCTGCTGCTGCTGGCCGCCGGAGAGATCCCCGCCGCGCCGCTGCTTCATCTGCCACAGCACCGGAAACAGCTGCCAGATCTCTTCCGGTACCCGGGTTGCCTGAGCGCCGGAAAAACGGGCCAGGCCCATCAGCAAATTTTCTTCCACCGTCAGGCGCGGGAAGATCTCCCGACCCTGTGGCACATAGGCGATCCCCGCCTGCACGCGCTGGTGCGGTTTGCGGTGGTTAATCGGCTGCCCCTGCCAGTGGATGCTGCCGGACTTCGCCGGGATCAGCCCCATCAGGCACTTCAGCAGGGTCGTTTTCCCCACGCCGTTACGCCCCAGCAGGCAGGTAATTTCACCCGGTTGAGTGTCAAATGACAGCCCGCGAAGAATATGGCTGCCGCCGTAATATTGATGGAGTTCAGTGACCTGTAACATATTATCGCCCCAGATAGACTTCAATGACCTGCTCGTTAGCCTGTACCTCGCGCAGCGAACCTTCCGCCAGCACCTGGCCCTGATGAAGTACCGTGACATGGTCAGCAATGGTTTCGACAAAGCCCATATCGTGTTCCACTACCATCAGCGAATGCTTCCCGGCCAGCGTGCGAAACAGCTCGGCGGTATAGTCGGTTTCTGCGTCGGTCATGCCGGCGGCGGGCTCATCCAGCAGCAGCAGGTGCGGATCCTGCACCAGCAGCATGCCGATCTCCAGAAACTGCTTCTGCCCGTGAGACAACATTCCGGCGGGACGCTGACGCTGGCTGTCAAGACGCAGCAACGCCAGCACCCCGGTAATGCGATCCTGCTGCTCACTGTTCAGCCTGGCCCGCAGGCAGGCCCACACCGACTTATCGGTTTTCAGGGCAATTTCCAGATTCTCAAACACCGTCAGCGCCTCGAACACCGTGGGTTTCTGAAATTTGCGTCCGATGCCGATTCGGGCAATGTCCACCGGGGAAAGCGTGGTGAGATCGGTGCTCTGGTCATAGAACACCCGGCCACTGTCCGGGCGGGTTTTGCCGGTGATCACATCCATCAGCGTGGTTTTTCCCGCGCCGTTGGGGCCGATGATACAGCGGAGTTCGCCGACGCCGATCTGCAAAGAGAGGTCATTCAGGGCCTTAAAGCCGTCGAACGCCACGGTAATATTCTCCAGCTGTAACACCGGGTCGGTTTGTTCGCGGTGGCGATCGGCCCGGTGGGGCTGGGTAAACAGGTGCTCAGTCATCTTTCCTCCTGCGCAGCAGGCCAATCACCCCGTTTGGCAGAAACAGCGTGACGAGGATAAACATCAGCCCTAAGAAAAACAGCCAGTATTCCGGGAAGGCGACGGTAAACCAGCTTTTGGCCCCGTTAACAATGCCGGCCCCCAGCAGCGGGCCGATCAGCGTCCCGCGCCCGCCCAGCGCCACCCAGATGGCGGCCTCAATGGAGTTGGTGGGTGACATCTCGCCGGGGTTAATAATCCCGACCTGTGGGACGTACAGCGCCCCGGCCAGCCCGCACAGCACGGCGGAAAGCGTCCAGACAAACAGCTTAAAGCCGCGCGGATCGTAGCCACAGAAAGCGAGGCGATTTTCCGCGTCGCGCACCGCCGTCAGCACGCGGCCAAACTTGCTGCGCGCCAGCATCAGGCCCACGGCCAGGCTGCCTGCCAGCAGCAGCACGGTGGCGATAAACAGCCCGATACGCGTGCCGGTTGCCGTCACCGGAAAGCCCAGCAGGGTGGTAAACCCGGTAAAGCCATTGTTACCGCCAAAGCCGGTTTCATTCCGGAAGAACAGCAGCATCCCGGCATAGGTCAGTGCCTGGGTCATGATGGAAAAATAGACCCCTTTGATTTTCGATCGGAAAGCAAACCAGCCAAACACCAGCGCCAGCAGGCCGGGGACCAGCACAATCAGGCACAGTGCCCAGGCAAAGTGCTGTGTTCCTGCCCAGAACCACGGCATCTCTGTCCAGGACAGAAAGGACATAAACGCCGGCAGACCGTCTCCTGCCGCCTGGCGCATCAGGTACATGCCCATCGCGTAACCGCCGAGGGCGAAGAACAGCCCGTGGCCGAGCGACAGCATCCCGGCGTAACCCCACACCAGGTCCAGTGCGACTGCGACAATGGCATAACAGAGAATTTTACCCACCAGCGTCAGCGTATAGGTTGAGATAGCCAGCGGATGATCGGCAGGGAGCAGCGCGAGAAACGGCAGCAGCAGCAGCGCGAGCAACAGCGCCGTACCTGCGGCGGTCACCAGCCGCGGGGATTTTTGTACCAGGGTCAGCGTCATGGGTTGCGTCATCAGTCAGTCACCCTTCCTTTAACGGCAAACAGGCCCTGAGGCCGTTTCTGAATAAACAGCACGATCAGCACCAGAATCAGGATCTTACCGAGCACTGCACCGATCTGTGGCTCCAGCACTTTGTTAAGAATGCCCAGCCCGAGCGCAGCCACCACGGTGCCGGCCAGCTGGCCGACGCCCCCGGTCACCACCACCAGGAAAGAGTCGATGATATAGCCCTGGCCGAGCTCCGGGCCGACGTTGCCTAACTGCGACAGTGCGACACCGCCCAGTCCGGCGATGCCGGAGCCGAGGCCAAATGCCAGCATGTCCACGCGCCCGGTCGGTACGCCGCAGCAATCAGCCATGGCGCGGTTTTGCGTCACCGCCCGTACGTTCATCCCGAGGCGGGTTTTGTTCAGCAGCAGCCAGGTCAGCGCCAGCACCCCGGTAACAAACAGGATCACCGCCAGTCGGTTGTACGGCAACACCAGATTAGGCAGCACCTGCAGTCCGCCGGACAGCCAGGGTGGGTTGGCCACCTCCAGGTTCTGCGCACCAAACAGAATGCGCACCAGCTGGATCAGCATCAGGCTGATGCCCCAGGTGGCCAGCAGGGTTTCCAGCGGCCGGCCGTACAGGTGGCGAATGATGGTGCGTTCCAGCGCCATGCCAATGGCCGCAGTCATAAAGAACGCCACCGGCAGCGCCAGCAGCGGGTAAAAGGCCAGCCATTCCGGGGCGAAACGCTGGAACAGGTTCTGTACCATCCAGGTAGCGTAAGCGCCAATCATCAGCATTTCACCGTGGGCCATATTGATCACCCCCAGCAGGCCGTAGGTGATCGCCAGACCGAGCGCGGCCAGCAGCAGCACCGATCCCAGCGACAGTCCGGTAAAGGCCTGGCCCAGCAGATCGCCGGGCAGCAGACGATAGCGGATCTGCTTCAGGCTGTCGGCGGCGGCGCTGCGGACGCGGGCATCGGTCTCATTCTGCGGCTGCAGCAGCTGCTCCAGACGGGCCTGTGTCTGTGGATCGCTGGTTTCACCCAGCCGTTTGACCGCTTCCAGTCGTACCAGCGGGTTGGCATCGGCCAGTTGCAGTCCGGCGACTGCCTGAGCCAGCACCTCATGAACGGTGGCGTCCTCTTCGGTCGCCAGGCGCTGTTTCAGCAGCGGGAGTTGATCGCCCGTGGCTTCATTCTGTAATGCGCGAGCGGCCTGCAGCCGGACAGCCGTGACCGGACTGACCAACTGATGAGCGGCCAGCGCGGAGGCGATCATCACGCGCAGGCGGTTATTCATAAACAACTTTTTGGTCTTCCCGGTGGGGGCTGCGCTGCCCTCCAATGCCATCAGACGATCGTTAACACGGGTATAGGGCTGTTTCTTCTCATCCAGCACCACATTTTCGCTGTGCAGAGCCTGTAGCAGGGGCAGGCGCGCGGCATCCGGTGCGGCGGCCCACTGCTGTAAGAGGCGGAGTTGATCGCTGCGGCTGGCAGCAGCGAAGTCGACGGCCGGCCCGGCCTGGGCCATCAGCGGCAGGCAGAACAGCAGTAACAGCAGGAATCGCATCATCATCATTCGCTCTCTTGCGTGCTGAGGAGGGGCGGGAGTCAGTGGCCCGCCCCGTGACGGGATCAGTGGCTGGCTTTCACCGGGTGGTCGGGCTTCTTGTCGTTACCGGCGATATAGGGGCTCCACGGCTGGGCGCGCACCGGCTTGTCAGTCTGCCAGACGACGTTGAACTGACCGTTATCTTCAATCTCACCAATCATCACCGGTTTGTGCAGATGGTGATTGGTCTGATCCATGGTCAGGGTAAAGCCATCCGGCGCGGCAAAGGTCTGTCCGGCCATGGCCGCACGGACTTTGTCCACATCGGTTGTTCCGGCTTTTTCTACCGCCTGTGCCCACATATGAATGCCGACGTAAGTGGCTTCCATGGGATCATTCGTCACCACGGTATCCGCATTCGGCAGCTTGTGGGCTTTGGCATAAGCGCGGTAAGCCGCAACGAATCGCGCGTTGGTCGGGTTATCGACGGATTCGAAGTAGTTCCATGCGGCCAGGTTCCCTACCAGCGGTTTGGTGTCGATGCCGCGCAGCTCTTCTTCCCCAACGGAGAAGGCGACAACCGGCACATCCGTGGCTTTAATGCCCTGGTTGGCCAGCTCTTTGTAGAACGGCACGTTGGAGTCGCCGTTGATGGTGGAAACCACGGCAGTTTTGCCGCCGGCAGAGAACTTCTTAATGTTGGAAACGATAGTCTGATAGTCACTGTAGCCAAACGGCGTGTAGACCTCTTCGATATCGCTGTCCTTCACGCCTTTGGCGTGCAGGAAGGCGCGCAGGATTTTGTTGGTGGTACGCGGATAAACGTAGTCAGTACCCAGCAGGAAGAAGCGTTTCGCGCTGCCGCCGTCTTCACTCATCAGGTACTCCACGGCCGGGATGGCCTGCTGATTTGGCGCGGCGCCGGTATAAAACACGTTTGGCGACATCTCCTCGCCTTCATACTGAACCGGGTAGAACAGCAGTCCATTCAGTTCCTCGAATACCGGCAGCACCGATTTACGTGATACCGACGTCCAGCAGCCAAAGACGACGGCGGCTTTATCCTGAGTGAGTAACTGACGGGCTTTTTCTGCAAACAGTGGCCAGTTAGAGGCCGGGTCGACCACCACCGGCTCCAGTTTTTTCCCCAGCACCCCGCCTTTCGCGTTGATCTCTTCGATGGTCATCAGCGCCACGTCTTTCAGCGGTGTTTCGGAAATGGCCATGGTGCCGGACAGGGAATGCATGATCCCCACTTTGATGGTGTCGGCAGCCTGAACGCTCCAGGAGAGTCCCATGGCGACTACGCTGGCAGACAGCGCAAATGCTTTGATCAACGAACGTCTCTTCATCAGTAATCCCCTAACATTGAGTTGGATGAAACGATATGGTGTCTGGCCTGCTGGAGCATATGGACGGTGATTTTTCTGACTTCGGCGCGGCTGACGGCAATATGGTCGGTCAGAATGCGCCGGGCCTCCTCGCTGTGCTGGTGCAATATCGCGCGCAGGATGCTCGCGTGTTCGTTATAGGTGGCGCTGATACGATCTTCACGGGTGAAGTCAAGGCGGCGAATTATGCGGATTTTTTCCGTCAGCTCGCCGTGAATGCGCGTCATTTCACCGTTGCCCACCGCCGCCACCAGGGCGATATGGAAGGCCTCATCGTGCAGTGACACCGTGTTACCATCCGCCAGGGGGGGCTCCGTGATCCAGACGCCAATCGGCCGCGCCAGCAGACGTTCCGTCTCGCCGGCGGGCAGCCGGCACAGGCGTTTCACCGCCTCGCACTCCAGCACGATGCGCAGGTCGTACAGCTCCTCAAAGTAGGCGAAATCAAACTGCCGCACCTGCCAGCCCCGGCGGTGCCACACCTCGACGTAACCTTCGCGCTCCAGGCGGAACAGCGCCTGACGAACCGGGGTGCGGCTGACCGCGAAGCGTTCGGCCACTTCATTTTCACTGAAGGCATCCCCCGGCATCAGGCGAAAATCGAAGATGTCATTTTTCAGCTGCTGGTAGACACGATCGGCCAGCGCTTCCGGCCGGGGCGGGCTGCGTTTGTCGTCCATGTTTATTCCAGCCACAGCAGGGCATCGCCGGGGCTGACCGGGCGGCCAGGCTGGCAGCCGATGCGCTTGACGCGCCCGGCCCGCGGGGCGTTAACCGCCAGCTCCATTTTCATCGCCTCGACGATAATCAGCGGCTGACCGGCGGCCACCTCATCGCCCGGCTGTACCAGCACTTTCCAGATATTGCCGTTCAGATCGGCACTGACCTGAAACGCACCCTCATCCTCTTCCGGCGGCAGCAGCGTCTCATCGCTGGTCAGTGGCGCACCGTCCTCTTCCTGCGCCCACAGGGCGACTTCAGTCTCGAAGGCGCGGGCCTGCTTCTGGCGGAAGGCGCTGATGGCGTCAGCATGGTCGGTGAGGAACCGGGTATGTTCAGCAAAATCAAAGACCGACTGTTCAATGCGCACCCGGGCGCGTCCCTCGCGGAAGTCATCGCGCAGGACGTCGAGTTCGGCCTCGCTGACCGGGTAGAAACGCACCTGGTCGAAGAAGCGCAGCAGCCAGGGTTCGCCGGCAGCGAACTGGTCATTCTTCAGGAATTTGTTCCAGATCGGCAGCGTGCGGCCCACCAGCTGATAGCCGCCGGGGGAGTCCATGCCGTAGATGCACATATACATGCCGCCAATGCCGACGGTGCCTTCGGCGGTGTGGGTCCGCGCCGGGTTGTATTTTGAACTGAGCAGGCGGTGACGCGGATCGATCGGCACGGCACAGGGCGCACCCAGATAGACATCGCCCAGGCCGAGGATCAGGTAGCTGGCATCGAAGAGTGTGCGACTGACCTCTTCGCGGCTGGCAAGGCCATTAATACGCTGAATAAAGTCGACGTTATTCGGCAGCCAGGGCGCGCTGGCCCGCACGGTTTCGGCATAGCGCGCGACGGCCCCCAGGGTCGCGCTGTCCTCAAAGGCCATCGGCAGGTGAACAATGCGCGAGGGCACTTTCATCTGCGTCACGTCACCCAGATTCTGTTCCAGCGTCAGCAACAGGCTCATCAGCTGCTTCTGGCTGAGGATCTGACTGTCGTAACGGATTTGCAGGGAACGTACGCCGGGAGAGAGCTCTTCAATACCGGGCTGGCCGACGCCGGTAAGGGCGGTCATCAGCAGATGCACGCGCAGGCGCAGGGCGAGATCCAGCACGTTATCGCCGTACTCCAGCAGAATATAGTTGTCACCCGCCTGACGATAAATCGCCGTGGGCGTGGTATCTGTGGCCTTGATCGCTGCCAGTATGGTTGCTGAGCCGTGGACAGTATCCGCCAGTGGCGGCGTGGCAAAGGGGGCGGTACGCAGGGCGCACAGGTCGTGAATACTGCGATCCTGCGCCAGCGCCAGCGCATGCGCTTCTTCAACGCTGATGGGGTGGAAACGAATGCGGTCGCCCGGTTTGACCTGGCCGACTTTCCACAGTTCCGCTTTCGCAATGGTCACCGGGCAGACAAAACCGCCCAGGCTGGGCCCGTCCCGGGTGAGGATTACCGGAAAGTCTCCGGTAAAGTTAACCGCCCCGATGGCATATTCGCAGTCGTGGACGTTAGACGGATGCAGTCCGGCTTCGCCGCCGTTGGCGCGTGCCCAGCCCGGCTTCGGCCCGACCAGCCGCACGCCGAGGCGGTTAGAGTTGTAGTGCACCTGCCATTCGGCGGCAAAGAATTCGTCAATCGACTGTGCAGTGAAGAAGTCCGGTGCGCCGTGCGGGCCATACAGTACGCCGATGCGCCATTCATCCCCGTACACCGGGCGATCGGCGGCGGGCAGGGCCGCCGGTTCGCTGACCGGCGCAGGGGTGGTACAGGCCGCCAGATGCGGCTGAGAGATGGGCAGCATATCGGCCACCCGCAGGGTCCGCCCGGCGTGGCCGCCAAACTGACCGAGTGCAAACGTGGAGCGGCTGCCGAGGTATTCCGGCACGTCAAAGCCGTTACGTACGGCCAGGCAGGTGCGGCAGCCCTGCTGCGCCCGGCCCAGGGTCAGCGTCTGTCCGGCTTTGACCGCCACCGGCTGCCAGTACGCCACCTCTTCCCCATCCAGTGATGCCGGACAGGCCGCCCCGGTCAGGGCGATCAGCGCGTCGCTGTGAAACCGCAGCGTGGGACCCTGCAGGGTAAACTCCAGCCCGGCGGCTTCTTCAGCATTGCCGACGATGCGGTTGGCGAGGCGGAAGGCGTAGTCATCCATTGGCCCGGAGGGGGGCACGCCGATATCCCAGTAGCCAGGACGGCCCGGGTAGTCCTGAATGCTGCTCCAGGTGCCGGGCTGGATTACTTCAATCACTGCGGCTTCCGGTGTAAAGCCGTCGAGCAGGCGCGTCCAGACGTTGCCGCTGCGGAAGGCCTCGGTGGCGACCACCTGACGCAGATAATCGAGGTTGGTGGCGATGCCGTGCAGACGGGTTTCATTCAGCGCCGCCTGCATTTTTTCCAGTGCTGCCGCGCGGTTGTCCGCGTGGACGATCAGTTTGGCGATCATCGGATCGTAGAAGGCAGAAACCTCCGTGCCGGTACTGACCCAGCTGTCGATGCGAACGCCCTCCGGGAAACAGACTTCGGTCAGGATACCGGGGCTGGGCTGGAAGTTTTTCAGCGGATCTTCAGCATAAATTCGGACTTCAATAGATGCTCCCCGCGGAGCCTGCGCCATCTTATCCCAGTCTGGCGACTCCCCGGCGGCGACCTGCAGCATGCACTCCACCAGGTCCAGGCCGGTAACGCACTCGGTCACCGGGTGCTCCACCTGCAGGCGGGTGTTCACTTCCAGGAAGAAGAATTCATCGCGCACGGCGTCATAGATGTATTCCACCGTTCCGGCGCTGCGGTAGTTCACCAGTTCGCCGAGTTTGACGGCGGAGTCGAGCAGGGCGGCGCGGGTCGCAGCGGGCAGGTTCGGGGCCGGAGTCTCTTCCACGACCTTCTGATTGCGGCGCTGCAGTGAACAGTCGCGCTCACCGAGGGCCACGACCTTGCCCTGGCCATCGCCAAAAATCTGTACCTCAACGTGACGGGCCTGATCGATGCAGCGCTCAAGGAACACGCCGGCATCGCTGAAAAACTGTTCGCCCAGGCGGCGTACGCTCTCCCAGGCGCTGACCAGCGCGGCTTCACTGGCGCAGCGCGTCAGGCCAATACCGCCACCCCCCGCCGTACTTTTCAGCATCACCGGGTAACCAATACGCGTCGCGGCGGCAATCGCCTCTGCAAGCGAGTCCAGCAGCGGCGTGCCCGGCGTCATGGGGACGCCTGCCGCAGCCGCCAGCTCGCGTGCCCGGTGCTTCAGGCCAAACTCGCCAATCTGCTGCGCGGTCGGGCCGATAAAGGCAATGTCTGCGGCTTCGCAGGCGGCGGCAAACGGCAGGCTTTCAGAGAGGAAGCCGTAGCCGGGCCAGATGGCTTCAGCGCCGCTCTCGCGGGCGGCGGCAAGAATTTTGTCGATGACCAGATAGCTGTCGCTGGCCTTAGCACCCCCGAGGGCAATGGCGATATCGGCATCTTTGACGTGCTGGGCGTTTTTGTCGGCATCGGAGTACACCGCGACGCTGGTGATGCCGAGGCGCTTCAGGGTACGGATGGCGCGGCAGGCAATTTCGCCACGGTTGGCAACCAGAACAGTGTTAAACATCAGACTTCTCCTCGCGGCTCAGCCAGCGGCGCCAGCCGCCGAATTCAGTGATGTCAGTGGCCTGCGTCAGGGCGGCAGGCTCACAGATGAACCCTTTCACGCTGCGGCCGTCGGCCAGTTCCAGCGTGCCGATCCCCAGCGGGGCGGGGATTTCTGCTACAAACTCGCCAAAGCGCGCCAGCGGGATATCCCACAGCTCAACGAGGATGGCGGCCCCTGTGGCGGCTTTGACCAGCCCGGGTTTGGCCGGGATGGTATTGGCCAGCGCATACAGGCGATAACAGGCTGCGGTGGTGGTCTCTTCCACCCGAACCGCATTTCGTCGGGTCAGCTGGTGGTTGAGCGGCATGCCGGTCAAATGGGCACCGACCACCGCCACACGCACGTGCAGTGATGAGGCGGGCAGGGTTGCGGGCGCAGGCTGCGGCCGGCCGGTGGCACCGAGGCTAAGAGCCTGCCGTTGCTGCCAGCGCAGGCCGAAGGTCGCCAGCGCGCGGTCGTGCCAGGCCAGTGCGATCAGCGTAATGCCCGCCGGCAGACCGTCGGCGCGGAACGGCGCGGGCAGCGCCAGCGCCGCCAGATCGGCCAGGTTGGTAAAGTTGGTATAGGTGCCGAACTGCGAGTTGTAGCGCACTGGCTCCTGTTTCATCTCTTCCAGGGTGTGAATGGTCGGTGAGGTCGGCACCACCAGCGCATCAAACTGGCTGAGCGTCTGCTGGATCTGGCGCGTCAGTTCGGCGCGCAGATATTCCGCTTTGTAAGCGTCCACGGCGCTGTAGTGGTTGCCACTGGCGACGATGTCGTACACCACCGGATCCATCTCTTCCGGGCGCGAGAGCATCGCGCCCACGGCCACGGTGCGTTCGGCCACCCACGGGCCGGAGTAGAGCTGTTCCGCCAGCTGCGTAAAGGGGGTAAAGTCCACCGGCTGCAGGCTGGCACCGGCGGCGATCAGGTCGGCACAGGCGGCCTCCCACGCGGCCTGCGCTTTCGCGTCGCCAAAGAATTCCGGGCTGGCCGGAATGGCAAAACGCGGGGCGTCCGGCAGGGCAGCCGGGGCGAGGCCCGGATTATGGCGGGCGTAGGCATCCAGACTGTCATAGCCTCCGGCACAGCTGGCGGCAAGGAAGGCATCTTCCACGGTCAGCGCGAAGACGGAAATGGTGTCGTTCAGGCGGCAGGCAGGCACCACCCCGGTGGCCGAAAGCCAGCCTTTTGTCGGCTTCAGGCCGACAATATTATTAAATCCTGCAGGGACGCGCCCGGAACCGGCGGTATCGGTACCCAGTGCAAAGCACACCAGGCCCCGGGCGGTAACGGAGGCGGAGCCGGAGCTGGAACCGCCGCTGACATACGCAGGATTAAACGTGTTACAAACTGCGCCAAACGGCGAACGTGTCCCGACCAGACCGGTGGCGTACTGGTCGAGGTTAGTTTTGCCAATGACCACCGCCCCTTTGCCTTTCAGATTAGCCACGGCGACGGCGTCGCTCTCCGCGGTGTAGGTAAACGCCGGGCAGGCGGCACTGGTGGGCCAGCCGGCAATATCAATATTGTCTTTTACCGCGAACGGAACGCCAAACAGCGGCAGCGAGGCCGGATCCTGCTGCCAGGCCGCCAGCAGTGGCTCTACCTGCGCACGCAGCTGCGCGGGCGTGGCGAGGTAGATCCAGGCATTGTCTGCGGAGGAGAGCGCTGCCAGCAGGGCTTCCAGCGTGGAGAGCACCTCCTGCGGGTGCTGTTGATGGTGATGCTGCCAGTCCTGGATCGTAAACCCGGTGGTGAAAGCCATAAGTTGAATTCCGTCTGGTATACAAGATGGAATTCAACAGAGCAAAGGGCGTGCCAGTTTTTAATTCACTGATTTTGAATAGATTCATTGATGCAGGCAGTGGCCGGTGCACGATCGGTGCGCAGGGTTTGTACTATCATAGAGCATCGGCCTGTCGGAAAAAAAGCGCGGCCCCAACGGTGCCGGTGCCCCTGCCGGGGGCGCGCATTCCGTAAATATTTGTTCAGTTCATGGCACGATGGGCTGCAACTGGTTAGCATGAAGCAGATAAATTTCGCGATTCAGGAATAATTAAGGCGGTAACGTGGGGAAAGTCATGGTGGACAAGTGGCAGTTATGGGTAGTAGCGGCGTGCTTAACAGCAGCCACCGGCAGCGCCCGGGCGGATTCACTGGATGAACAACGTACCCGTTACCTGCAAATTAAACAGGCCTGGGACAGTAAACAGATGGATACCGTCGATCGGCTGATGCCGACGCTGCACGACTATCCCCTTTATCCTTATCTGGAATATCGCCAGCTGGCGCAGAATCTTGATCAGGAAACCGGCCTGGCAGTCAATGATTTTATTAAACGCTATCCGACGCTGCCGCCCGTACGCTCGCTTTCTTCACGCTTTGTGAATGAGCTGGCACGACGTCAGGACTGGCGCGGTCTGCTGGTCTTCAGCCCGCAGGCACCCAAGCCTGTGGCGGCACGCTGTAACTGGTATTACGCCAAATGGGCCACCGGCCAGCAGCAGGTAGCCTGGGACGGGGCGAAAGCCATCTGGCTGACCGGCAGCTCGCTGCCCGGCACCTGCGATAAGCTGTTCAGTGCCTGGCAGGCGGCCGGACAGCAGAACCCGATTACCACGCTGGAACGCATCCGCCTGGCGATGAAAGCCGGGAACAGCAATCTGGTAAATTTCCTGGCGAAACAGCTGCCTGAGGATTATCAGACCATCGCCAATGCGGTGATGGATCTGCAAAATAATCCGGGTACGGTTGAGAACTTTGCGCGCAGCGTCGGCGCGACGGACTTTACCCGCCAGGCGACGGCAATTGCTTTCAGCAGCCTGGCCCGGACGGATGCCGAGCGGGCGCGGCAGATGATCCCTTCTCTGGTGCAGTCGCAAAAGCTGGATGAACAGCAGACCCAGGCGCTGAAGGAAGCGGTGGCCTGGCGTCTGATGGGCAACGATATCACCAGCGAGCAGGCGCGCTGGCGCGACGATGTGGTAATGCGCAGTGACGCCACCTCTCTGATTGAACGCCGGGTGCGGATGTCACTGGGCAACAACGATCGCCGGGGAATGAATACCTGGATTGCCCGCCTGCCGGTAGAAGCAAAAGAGAAAGATGAGTGGCAGTACTGGCAGGCTGACCTGTTGCTTGAGCAGGGGCGCAAAGAGGAAGCAGAGGGCATCCTGCGCAAGCTGATGCAGGAGCGTGGGTTCTATCCTATGGTCGCTGCGCAGAAGCTGGGCTTGGAGTATCCGTTGCAGGTCGACAAAGCCCCGGCGGTGGACAGCAGCCTGACCGAAGGCCCGGAGATCGCCCGCGTGCGGGAGCTGATGTACTGGGGAATGGATAACCTTGCCCGCAGCGAGTGGAGTTATCTGGTGTCCAGCCGCACCACGTCGCAGCAGCAGATGCTGGCCAGCTACGCACGCCAGCAAAACTGGTGGGATCTCAGCGTGCAGGCCACGATTACGGGCAAACTGTGGAACAGCCTGCAGGAGCGTTTCCCGCTGGCCTGGCAGCCGCAGTTTGAGCGTAATATCAGCGGTAAGAGCATCCCGATGAGTTATGCCATGGCGATTGCCCGTCAGGAGAGTGCCTGGAATCCCAAAGCACGCTCCCCGGTGGGCGCATCGGGCCTGATGCAGGTCATGCCTGCGACGGCACAGCATACGGTGACCAAATTCAGCATTCCGGGATACAGCAACAGCAGCCAGCTGCTGGATGCTGAAACCAACATCCAGATTGGGACGCAGTATCTTGAGTCGGTGTATCAGCAGTTCGGTCAGAACCGTATCTTTGCCTCGGCAGCGTATAACGCCGGACCATCGCGGGTTCGCACCTGGCAGGGTAACAGCGCCGGTAAGCTGGACGCCGTGGCCTTTATCGAAACCATCCCGTTCTCGGAGACCCGGGGATATGTGAAGAACGTGCTGGCCTATGACGCCTATTATCGTTACTTCATGAAACAGTCTGACAACCTGTTCTCTGACAGCGAGTGGCAGCAGCGTTACTGAGGGGAAAGCTCGCCAGAATCGCTGAGGCGACAGCAAGACAGCGTGCTCGTGCCTTCCGTCGGGGACGGGAATATGTGCCGCTGACACCGCTGTCGCTTCAAGTATGAAGGGGATAATGATATGCTACTGTACTAGTTGAATAGTATGGCGGAATACCATGACCAACCAAACTCCTGTTCCCGTGACGACAGATTCGGCCAGTGAAGACTGGCTGCGTTTTGTCACGCTGCTACAGCGGGCCTATCAGGGTGAGCTGCACCTTCCGCTGTTGCAGCTGATGCTGACTCCGGATGAGCGCGAAGCGCTGGGTACGCGATTGCGCATCGTCGAAGAGCTGATGCGTGGCGAAATGAGCCAGCGTGAGCTGAAAAATGAGCTGGGAGCAGGGATTGCGACCATTACGCGAGGCTCAAACAGCCTGAAAAGTGCCCCCCCGGCGTTAAAGGCCTGGCTGGAGGCACAGCTGTTGAACGGGTCAGATAAGGTCTGAGTCGTCGTCTTTGCGCTGGTAGATATCGTTATGGAACGGGCAGAGAGCGAGGATCAGGGCCTGATGATACACGCTGGTACGGGACAGGTGGCCAGCTGTAAAGGCACCAATAGCGCCGCCCTTGTGCTTGATATTGTCAATGCCCGTGAGGCGTGCCATCTCTTCGCCCAGTTCCCGCCCTTCATGAATGCCTTTCATCACAATGGCGGGCAGGGTGAAGCTGGCAGAGCGCGACTCGCCACGTAGCTTATGATTTTCTACCACCATCCACGCAAAGGCCGTGTTGTCTTCAATGCCGGCCTCGATCGCCACCCAGAAATCGGCTTCGGGTCTGACCTGACGGGCATTCATCACGCGCTGACGTGCGCCAGTTCGCGTTTCTGTGTTTGTGATCGGTTGTGCGGCAACGCCGCTGTCGACCTCGACGCCCTCAATATGGCAGGATCCTTCCCCGAAGATATCGCTGAACGCTTGAGAAATTGCCTTAATTTTGGCTGGATTGATGGTAGCAGCGACAACATGGTACATAATTGTTTGAACCCTCTACGCAAATTTGTCGCAGTATAACGGAAAATCGCATGTTACAGGTCTATCTTGTTCGCCACGGAGAAACGCTATGGAATGCGGCACGTCGCATTCAGGGGCAGTCAGACAGCGCGCTGACTGAGAAAGGAGAGCAGCAGGCTCATCAGGTCGGAGATCGCGTCAAAAAGCTGGGCATTACCCATGTCATTGCCAGCGATCTGGGCCGTACCCGCCGTACCGCCGAGATCATTGCCGATGCCTGTGGCTGTTCGGTCGTGCTGGACTCTCGTTTGCGTGAACTGAATATGGGGGTGCTGGAAGAGCGCCTGTTGGATTCATTGAACGCAGAGGAAGAGGGCTGGCGTAAGGCACTGGTGGATGGCACGGAGAATGGCCGCATCCCGCAGGGTGAGTCGATGAGTGAAATGGCGCAGCGCATGCACCAGGCGCTGGATGCCTGTCTGGCATTGCCTGAAGGTAGCCGTCCACTGATTGTCAGCCACGGGATGGCGCTGGGGGTACTGCTCAGTACGATCCTTGGCTTACCGGCGAATGCGGAACGTCGCCTTCGCTTACGTAATTGCTCAATTTCCCGCGTGGATCACCAACACAGCGCCTGGCTGGCTTCTGGCTGGGTGGTGGAGACAGCCGGCGATATTGCGCATCTGGAGGATACTTCCCTCGACGAACTGCAGCGCTAACCCTGAAAAAGGGCCGATATTCTCGGCCCTTGCTGGATCATCGGTGATTACGACTGGCGTCGTATCGGGATCAGATATTCACAATGGATGTCGACAGGTGGCTCTGGACGTTTCTTACCGCCGTGGGTATAGAAGCGCTCAATGTCTTGACCGTGGCGACGTGTCAGATTCAGTGTTGGCATACAGGTGCCATAAATCTGTAAGACAAAGTTCTGAAGTCCGGTACGCGGCCCTTCATAGGTAAACTGCACATAATCACCCCCTTCCAGTACGACCGTCTGCGTTGAATGCAACTGGCTGGAAATGGACTCAGCGGTGACCGCCGTGGTGTACAGAATTTCCTGCTCATCGTCTTTTTCCATGCTGGGGCGCGACTGGTGCAGACCATACAGCACCGGCGGAACGGTATCCGTCTCCGTCAGGAACTGGCGCCAGAAATGCATACGCATCTCATCACGGAAGCGTGAAATCTGCTCCAGTGTGCAGGTATAAGATTGAGTTTGCCCAATCAGCACGATTTCCGGCAGACTAACCCAGGTGGGTTCAGGTAGTCTGACGTCGTCCAGGCGAATCGGTGGGCGCAGTCCATAGGCATTCCAGTCTGATGACCGACGATACCAGGCTGGCGTCTGGGCAAATTGTTTCTTAAAGGCTCTGGTGAAAGTTTGTTGAGAGTCAAAACGATACTGCAAAGCAATATCCAGAATCGGGCGACTCGTCAAACGTAATGCTACGGCGGCTTTCGACAGACGGCGGGCACGAATATAAGCGCCAATCGCATGACTCGTGACGTCCTTGAACATTCTTTGCAGATGCCATTTTGAATAACCTGCCTTCGCCGCGACATTATCCAGTGATAAAGGTTGGTCCAGGTGGCTCTCCAGCCAGACAAGCAAATCTCGAATGATACCGGCTTGGTCCATAAATCGTCCTCGTGTTACTCAGAATTGGTGCAAGGTAAGCAAAGTCGACGAATAGTAGCATTAATTGCTAATTGTTAGGTTGTAACTGAAAAATGTACTCATATCCGCGCTGATTTAAACAACATCGCGTGATAAATCGTAATGGCATGAACTGTTGCTCATGTACCTTACAATGTCATCTATTTTCTTTGAAATGGTCACGTCATGACAATTAAAAAAGTGTTAATAGTCACTTCAATAGCGCTGTGCTCCGGCACGCTTCAGGCAGAACAGGTCGGTTCTGTTGATACTGTCTTTAAGATGTTCGGTCCCGATCATAAGATCGTGGTGGAAGCATTTGACGATCCTGAGGTGAAAAATGTCACCTGTTATCTAAGCCGGGCGAAAACGGGAGGAATCAAAGGGGGCTTAGGTTTGGCAGAAGATACCTCGGATGCCGCTATTTCGTGTCAGCAGGTGGGGCCGGTAGAACTCAGTGAGAAGATTAAGCAGGGTAAAGCCGAAGGTGAGGTGGTGTTTCGTAAACGGACATCGCTGGTGTTCAAAAAACTCCAGGTCGTGCGTTTC
>Ga0308168_1000508_pt1 | contig 46493 bp, 41 predicted proteins | sample PhyCR2_FD_202133 | JGI IMG/M metagenome (GOLD analysis project Ga0308168, IMG submission 202133) | Phyllosphere microbial communities from UC Gill Tract Community Farm, Albany, California, United States - DLSLRC.R2 | ecosystem: Host-associated > Plants > Phyllosphere > Unclassified | place: USA...
CGAAGCCCTTCCAGCTTCTTCTCGATTCACGCAACCTGTTGATTAACAAGGCGTTTATCGTTCCGACTGCGTTGGAAGTGGTGCGCATTATAAGGGGATCTGAAACCCCGTCAACCCTTTATTTCAAAAAACACCTTTTGGCCTCGTATCCGCCGACGGTTTGCCTTCCCACGCCAGCCGACACTATATTGCCTGCCCTGTCTTTAAGAATGTCTTTTCCCCATGAGCCTCACCTCCACGCCTGCTTCGCGTCTTCTATTACCCATCGGCATGCTGGTGTTCGCCATGGTGTCGATCCAATCCGGGGCAACCCTGGCCAAGTCCATGTTCCCGCTCGTGGGTGCCCAAGGCACCACGACGCTGCGCCTGTTCTTCGCCAGCCTGATCATGCTCGCAGTACTTCGCCCATGGCGTGCTCGCCTGAATGCCAGCGCCTGGCGCAGCGTCATCGTCTATGGCATCGCCCTGGGCGGCATGAACCTGCTCTTCTATATGGCGGTACGTAGCATTCCACTGGGCGTCGCCGTCGCCCTCGAGTTCACGGGCCCATTGGCAGTCGCCCTGTTCGCCTCGCGTCGCATGATCGATTACGTATGGATCGTGCTGGCGGTCGCCGGCCTGTTCATGCTCATCCCTCTCGGCGCCGGTCAAGGCAGCGTGGACCTGTTCGGTGCGGCCTGCGCACTGGGCGCCGGGGCCTGCTGGGCCTTGTACATTCTGTTTGGGCAGCGCGCCGGTGCCGAGCATGGTGTACAGAGCGCGGCACTGGGTGTCGTCGTCGCCACGCTGTTCGTGACCCCCATCGGCATTGCCCATTCCGGGGCCGCGCTGCTGGACCTGTCCTTGGTTCCGGTGGCGCTGGCCGTGGCCATCCTCTCCACCGCCCTGCCCTACAGCCTGGAAATGATCGCACTGACGCGCATGCCAGCGCGTACCTTCGGTATCTTGATGAGCGTGGAACCCGTGGTTGCGGCCCTGGCCGGCCTGGTCTTCCTGGGCGAGGTGCTCAGCGACCTGCAGTGGATCGCGATCGGCGCCATCATTACTGCCTCCATCGGTGCCACCCTGACCACCCGGACGCCCTCTGCGCCACCCGTGGCGGCTGACTGACGCGCCACGTTGTCATTTCAAAGCCCGTGAGTCATTGTAGAAGCCTGAGGGTCTATCCAAACGGTCACAAAGTCGTCATCTTTGAACGCTCTACTGACCGCGCACGGATGCCCAGTTTTTTCAGGGAGAACGATCATCCACGAACCCCAGGCCACAGGGTCGGACTGGGTAAGGACAGGAATGAAGCGGATTGTTATCGTCTTGGCCATGCTGGCGATCGCCGGATGTGCCGCCACGGCCAAGACAGAAGTCAAACGCGGCAAGAAGGGCCTGCACATCAACTGCAGCGGCCTGTCATCGTCCTGGGACCGCTGTTACGACAGGGCTGCCACCGCGTGCAGTAAAAAGGGTTATCGGGTCGTCGCGCGATCGGGCGATACCGACCAGGAAGAAGGCGATTACCTGTTCGGTATCAACCCGGCAGGCTATACGAGCCGCAGCATGATCGTCATCTGCAAGTGACACCGCTCGACGACACCTCCCGGCGTCGTCGAACATGCCTTATTCAGATGGCCTGTGTACGCGCTTCCAACCACTGAAGCGCTGCACCCTCCACCCAGGGCGTCAGCCTCGAGCGTACGTGTGCGTGGTAGTCGTTGAGCCATTGCCTTTCCCTGGCATCGAGTCGTTCTGTCGCCAGGCAGCGCGTGTCGATCGGACAGAGCGTCAGCGTTTCGAAGGCCAAGAAACGCCCGAAAGCGCCCTCCCCGGCCTCGCGGTTGATCACCAGGTTCTCGATTCGTACGCCCCATTGGCCGGGCCTGTACGTGCCGGGCTCGATCGATGTGACCATACCCGGCAGCATCGCCATGTGTGCCGCGGCACGCGCCTGGTACGCGATGACCTGTGGCCCCTCGTGGACGTTGAGGAAATACCCCACGCCATGTCCGGTACCATGGCCATAATCGACCTGGTCGGCCCACAAGGGCGCCCGCGCGATGGCATCGAGCGCGGGCGAGAGGATGCCATGCGGGAAAACCGCACGCGACAGGGCGATGACCCCTTGCAGCACGCGTGTGCAGTCGTGCTTTTGCGCCTCGCTCGGCTGGCCGACCGGCACCATGCGCGTGATGTCCGTCGTTCCCCCTTGGTATTGCGCCCCGGAGTCGATGAGCAGCAGCCCGTCGCCTGCGATCACTGCATGGACCTGCTCGGTAGCGCGGTAGTGAGGCATGGCGCCATTGCCGTTGAAGCCGGCGATGGTGGCGAAGCTTGGCGACACGAACCCAGGACGCTTGCGCCTCGCGGCCAGAAGCTGTGCATCGACATCCAGCTCCGTGACGTTGCCTTGACCCACATGCGCCTCGAACCAGGCGAAGAACTCGCACAAGGCGGCACCATCCTGCTCCATCGCTTGCCGGATCTGCAGGTACTCGGATTCTGTCTTGCAAGCCTTGGCCATCGTCGTAGGGTTGAGCGCTTCAATGCCCAGCACGGTACTGCTCAGCCCATCGAGCCAGGCACACGTGACTTTGGCGGGATCGAACAACAGGTGACTGTCTTTCGGCAACGTCGCCAGGGCCTGCGCCGCCTGATCGTAGTCCCGAAGCGTGATCCCATCGTCCTTCAAACGCTGACGCAGGGCAGGATCGATCCTGTCCTGGGCGACGAACAACGTCGCCTGCGTCCGCCCGATCAGCGCGAAGGCCAGGAATACCGGGTTGAACGGCACATCGCTGCCACGCAGGTTGAACAGCCAGGCGATGTCGTCGAGTGTCGCGATGAAATGCCAGTCCGCGCCATGGTCCTGCATGGCCTGGCGCAGCGAGATCAGCTTCTGTTCGCGCGAGGTGCTGGCTTCAGGCGGCAGGTGCTCGACGATGGGTGCGTCAGGTAGCGCGGGTCGATCGAGCCACGCCTTGTCGAATAGGTCATGATGGGTCATCAGGCTGGCCTGCTGCTGCGCCAGACGGTGGCGCAGCTGGCGCGCCATGGCCAGTGACAGCGCCCTGCCATCCACGGCCACCACCTGGCCAGGCGCCGCCTGCGCCACCAGCCAGTCGAGGGCATCCGCCTGACCTGAAGTCCACTTCATCAGGGTCACGCCACTGCCGAGCAACTCACTGTGTGCCTGCTCCCAGTAACGACTGTCCACCCAGACGCCAGCGAACGTGTGCGTGATCACCAACGTGCCGACGGACCCGGTGAACCCCGACAGCCAACGACGGCATTGCCAATAATCCGGCAGGTACTCGGAAAGGTGGGGATCGGCCGAGGGCACCAGCAAGGCCTGCACGCCTCGCTGACTCATCAGCTCACGCACACGGGCAAGCCGGGCGGGGATGACGGAAGGGATGACAGCCTCGGTATTCATGCGTACTCCTGCGCCACATCGAAAGGTCGGCCTACGATAATGGAACAGCGCATGCGCTGTCGCAACGCGTGTACGCCCCTCACAGTGCGAATGAACCTAGCGCGTGCCACCGAGTCAGCACTGAGTGACGGCATCTGGATGGCAAAAAGCCGAAGCAGGGCCAGCAAGCCTTACCTCTTGAAATCAAATGTTATAAAAAAACCCATCACACCTACGTAATTACACGGTTGCCATGTCGCTGGCGGGTTGGTGATGGCTGCCGCCACACGTATGATTCTGGCAAACCTTTTGCAGGCTGGGACGCTATGTCTTTGATAGTGCTATTGCTTCTGCCCTTCATCGGCAGCTGCCTGGCGGCTGTCTTGCCGCACAACGCGCGCAACACAGAGTCACTGTTGGCCGGTGCGGTCGCCCTGGCAGGTACGGTGTACGTGGCACTGCTTTATCCGCAGATCGCCCACAGCGGCATCATCCGCGAGGAAATTCTCTGGCTCCCCAGCCTGGGGATGAACCTGGTCCTGCGCCTGGACGGCTTCGCCTGGTTGTTCGCCTTGCTGGTCCTGGGCATCGGTACACTGGTCTCACTGTATGCGCGCTATTACATGTCGCCCCAGGACCCGGTGCCGCGCTTCTTCGCGTTCTTCCTGGCCTTCATGGGCGCCATGCTTGGCGTGGTCATGTCCGGCAACCTGTTGCAGATGGTGTTCTTCTGGGAGCTGACCAGCCTGTTCTCGTTCTTGCTGATCGGTTACTGGCACCACCGCAACGATGCCCGGCGCGGTGCCTACATGGCGCTCATGGTGACGGGTGCGGGCGGGCTGTGCCTGCTGGTGGGCGTGCTGCTGCTCGGGCATGTGGTCGGCAGCTACGACCTCGACCGGGTCCTGGCCTCCGGCGAGCAGATTCGCCAACATGCGCTCTACCCTGTCCTGCTGCCGCTCATCCTGCTGGGCGCACTGACCAAGAGCGCGCAATTCCCCTTCCAGTTCTGGCTGCCCCATGCCATGGCTGCACCGACGCCTGTGTCGGCCTATCTGCATTCGGCGACCATGGTCAAGGCGGGCGTGTTCCTGATGGCGCGGCTGTGGCCTGCGCTGTCCGGGACCGAAGAGTGGTTCTGGATCGTCAGCGGCGCCGGTGCCTGCACCCTGCTGCTGGGGGCCTTCGCCGCCATGTTCCAGAACGACCTCAAGGGCCTGCTCGCCTACTCGACCATCAGCCATCTGGGTCTGATCACGCTGTTGCTGGGGCTCAACAGCCCGCTGGCTGCCGTCGCGGCGGTATTTCATATCCTCAACCATGCCACGTTCAAGGCGTCCCTGTTCATGGCCGCTGGCATCATCGACCACGAGAGCGGCACGCGTGACATTCGCCGCCTCAGCGGGCTGTTCCGCCTGCTGCCCTACACCGCGACGCTCGCCATGGTCGCCAGCGCCTCCATGGCCGGGGTTCCGTTGATGAACGGCTTCCTGTCCAAGGAAATGTTCTTCGCCGAAACCGTGTTCATCAGCGCCACGGCCTGGGTGGAAATCGCCTTGCCGATCATCGCCACGCTGGCGGGGATCTTCAGCGTGACCTATGCCTTGCGTTTCACGGTCGACGTCTTCTTCGGCCCACCTGCCGACGACCTGCCCCATACGCCCCATGAACCCCCCCGCTGGATGCGCGCACCGGTCGAGCTGCTGGTGCTCACCTGCCTGGTCGTCGGGATCTTCCCGGCGCAGTCGATCGCCCCCCTGCTGGCGGCCGCCGCGCTGCCCGTCGTCGGCGGCACCTTGCCCGAATACAGCCTGGCGATCTGGCACGGCTGGAACCTGCCCCTGGTCATGAGCCTGCTGGCCATGAGCCTCGGCGTGGTGCTGTACCTGGTGTTGCGCAAGCAGTTCCGACGCGGGCGCCTGGCCTATCCCCCCTTGATCGAGCGTTTCAACGGCAAGCGTCTGTTCGAGCGCGGACAGGTTCACCTGATGCTGCTGGCGCGGCATGTCGAGAACGCGCTGACCAGTCGCCGCCTGCAGATGCAACTGCTGACGGTGGTGGTCGTGGCATTCCTGGCCGGGCTCTTCCCGCTGCTCGACAGCGGCCTGACCTGGGGCGATCGACCGAAGATTCCGGGCTCGAGCGTCTTCGTCGCGCTCTGGCTGATCGCCATCGCCTGCGCGATCGGTGCCGCCTGGCAGGCCAAGTACCACCGCCTGGCCGCCCTGATCATGGTCGGCGTGTGCGGGCTGATGACCTGCATCACGTTCGTCTGGTTCTCCGCGCCCGACCTCGCCCTCACCCAGCTGGTCGTCGAGGTGGTGACCACCGTGCTGATTCTCCTGGGCCTGCGCTGGCTGCCACGGCGCCTGGAGGGCGTCCCACGCATGACCGCGCAGATCGACCGGCCACGCCTGCGCCGCCTGCGTGACCTGTTGCTGGCAGGGCTGGTCGGAGGCGGCATGGCGCTGATCTCCTATGCCATGCTCACGCGGCCAACGCCCAACGACATCTCTTCGTTCTACCTGAGCCGGGCCTTGCCCGAAGGTGGCGGCACCAACGTGGTCAACGTCATGCTCGTGGACTTCCGGGGCTTCGATACCCTAGGCGAGATCACCGTACTGGTCGCCGTCGCGCTGACGGTCTTTGCCCTGCTGCGTCGCTTCCGACCACCGAAGGAAAGCATGCAGCTGCCCTCGCAGCAGCGGCGCATGGCACCGGACGTGGTCACCGACCTGGTGAACCCGCGTCAGGCCGCCGATACTGCGCTGGGCTTCATGATGGTACCGGCGGTGCTGGTGCGCCTGCTCCTGCCGATGGCCCTGCTGGTCTCGATGTACCTGTTCATGCGCGGCCACAACCAGCCTGGCGGCGGTTTCGTGGCAGGCCTGGTGATGTCGGTGGCGTTCATCCTGCAATACATGGTGGCCGGTACCCAGTGGGTCGAGGCCCAGATGAGCCTGCGCCCCCTGCGCTGGATGGGCACGGGGTTGTTGTGCGCCACCCTGACGGGGGTGGGTGCCCTGCTGCTCGGCTACCCGTTCCTCACCACCCATACGGCCCACTTGCACTTGCCCCTCCTGGGCGAGGTGCACTTCGCCAGCGCGCTGTTCTTCGATGTCGGGGTCTACACGGTGGTGGTCGGCTCGACCCTGCTGATCCTGACCGCCCTGGCTCACCAGTCGGTACGTGCCTACCGTCCGGGGCTCGCCTCCAAATCCCGTCCTGCAGGAGCTCGTTGATGGAAGAAGTCATTGCCGTCGCCATCGGTGTCCTGGCCGCCTCGGGTGTCTGGCTCATCCTGCGCCCGCGTACCTATCAGGTCATCATGGGCCTCTGCCTGCTGTCCTATGGGGTCAACCTGTTCATCTTCAGCATGGGCAGCCTGTTCATCGGCAAGGAACCCATCATCAAGGATGGCATCCCGCAGGATCTGCTGCATTACACCGACCCTCTGCCCCAGGCGCTGGTCTTGACGGCCATCGTCATCAGCTTCGCCATGACGGCCTTGTTCCTGGTGGTCATGCTCGCTTCGCGCGGCCTGACCGGCACCGACCACGTCGATGGCCGGGAGCGTGAGGAATGATCGACATGAATCACCTGATTGTCGCGCCCGTGCTGTTACCGCTGCTGACCGCTGCCGTGTTGCTGCTGATCGGTGAAAAGCACCGGCCTCTCAAGGCTCGCCTGAACCTGTTGTCGACCTTGGTGGGCCTGGGCGTTGCCATGACCCTGCTGTTCTGGGTCCGTGCGCATGGGCAAGCCGAATCGATCGGTGTCTACCTGCCAGGCAACTGGCCTGCGCCGTTCGGCATCGTGCTGGTGGTGGATCACCTGTCGGCCCTGATGGCCACGTTGACCGGCGTGATCGCCGTGTGTGCGCTGCTGTTCGCCCGCGCTCGCTGGGACGCGGCCGGCGCCAGCTTCCATGCCCTGTTCCAGATCCAGCTGATGGGCCTGTACGGCGCCTTCCTGACCGGCGACCTGTTCAACCTGTTCGTGTTCTTCGAAGTGCTGCTGGCCGCCTCCTACGGGCTGCTGCTGCATGGATCGGGACGTGCGCGGGTCAAGGCGGGCCTGCACTACATCGCCATCAACCTGTTCGCCTCTTCTCTGTTCCTGATTGGCGCAGCCATGCTGTACGGGGTGACGGGCACCCTCAACCTGGCCGACCTGGCGGTGAAGATTCCCTTGGTGCCAGAGGCCGATCGTGGCTTGCTGCATGCGGGCGCGGCCATCCTGGCGACCGCGTTCCTCACCAAGGCAGGCGTCTGGCCGCTGAACTTCTGGCTGGTGCCGGCCTACGCTTCGGCGAGCGCGCCGGTGGCCGCCTTGTTCGCCATCATGACCAAGGTAGGGCTGTACGCGATACTGCGCGTCTGGACGCTGCTGTTCTCGGCGCAAGCCGGCGCTTCGGCGTTTTTCGGCGGGCAATGGCTGGTGTACGGCGGCCTGGCCACGCTGGCCGTGGCAGCCGTCTCGATGCTGGCCGCGCAGCGCCTGGAACGCATGGCCGCGCTCAGCATCCTGGTGTCGGCCGGCACCCTGATCGCAGCCGTCGGCTTCGGCCAGCCCATCCTGACCGGCAGTGCCTTGTTCTACCTGGTCAGCTCGACCCTGGCCCTGTGCGCCTTGTTCCTGCTGGCCGAGCTGATCGAACGCTCACGTTCGGTCAACGACATGCCGCTGGACGAGGAAGAAGGCCCGATCCCGGCATTGCTCGAGTCGCTGCATCCGCCCAAGGGCATCAACCTGGACGACGAACAGAAAGCCGTGATCGGCCAGGTGATTCCATGGACGATGGCCTTTTTGGGCTTCGGCTTCATCGGCTGCTCGCTGTTGATCATCGGCATGCCGCCATTGTCCGGCTTCATCGCCAAGCTCGGGCTGATCAGCGCCCTGTTCAACCCGGCCGGGCTGGGCATGCCCACCCCGACGCCCCTGAGTGCCAGTGGCTGGATGCTGGTGGTCCTGCTGATCCTTTCCGGCCTGGCGTCACTGATCGCCTTTGGCCGCATCGGCATTCAACGCTTCTGGAAGCCCGAAGAGCGGCCCTTGCCCGTTTTGCGGCGGTTCGAATGCCTGCCGATCGCCATCTTGCTGGCGCTGTGCATCGGCTTGAGCCTGAGGGCCGAACCCTTGCTGCGCTATACCCAGGATGCGGCAGCGCAACTGAGCGCACCCGAGAACTACATCCATGCGGTCATGAGCACTCGACCCATTCCAGGCCCCACTTCACTCGATGCGCAGGCCCTACCATGAAGCGGCTGTTTCCTGCACCACTGCTCTCGCTGTCACTGCTGCTGCTGTGGCTGATGCTCAACGTGTCGATCAGCCCTGGGCAGATCCTGCTCGGCATTGCCCTGGGCATACTGGCACCGCTGCTGCTGGCGCCGCTGCGCCCGCAACAGGCGCGCATTCGCCGTCCGGCAGTGGTTCTACGCCTGTTGGGCCGCGTCGGCCTGGATGTCATCCTGTCGAACCTGCAGGTCGCGCGTGGCGTGCTGCGCATGCGCACACGTCCGCCTCGCTCGGTGTTCATTCATGTTCCACTGGATCTGCGCGATGCCCATGGCCTGGCCGCGCTGTCGATGATCACCACGGTGGTACCAGGCACTGTCTGGTGCGAGCTGGCACTGGACCGCAGTCAGCTGCTGATGCACGTGTTCGACCTGAGCATGGAAGAACACGTGTTCATCGAACACTTCAAACGCATCTATGAACGCCCCCTCATGGAGATCTTCGAATGATCGGCTTGCTGCCCGGCGCCCTGATCGTCAGCCTGTTCATCTTCATCATCGCCATGGCGCTGGCCCTGGTCAGGCTGTTCCGCGGTCCGTCGGCACAGGACCGGGTGCTGGCGCTGGACTATCTGTACATTCTGGCGATGCTGACCATGCTGGTACTGGGCATACGCTACGCGAGCGACACGTATTTCGAAGGCGCCTTGCTGATCGCACTGTTCGGCTTCGTCGGCTCGTTCGCCCTGGGCAAGTTCCTGCTGCGTGGAGAGGTGATCGAATGAACGAACCTGCCGTATTGCCCTTCTGGCTCGACCTGGCCATTTCAGCGCTGCTGGTGACCGGAAGCCTGTTCGCGCTGATCGGTGCCTTCGGCCTGGTCAGGCTCAAGGATTACTTCCAGCGCATGCACCCACCGGCCCTGGCTTCGACCCTGGGCGCCTGGTGCATCGCATTGGCCTCGATCCTGTACTTCTCCTGGCTCAAGGAAGCGCCCGTCTTGCATGCGTGGCTGATCCCCGTGCTGTTGTCGATCACGGTCCCTGTCACCACGTTGCTGCTGGCGCGCGCCGCGCTGTTCAGAAAGCGTGCGGCCGGCGACGATGTCCCGGCAGAAATCAGTGACGGCGATCGCAGCGGCAACTGAGCACGGCGTACCGTGCTCTTGGACGCCGCCTTGCTATTCGCTGGCCTTGAACGTCGTCAGCTCGCCCTTGCGCCATTTGGCGACCTTGCCGGTCACGGCCTTGAGGGTCTTGGCCAGCCCTTCACGCAGCTGGTCATGCGCGGCGAACACCAGCACGGCGGTGTGAGCCTCGCGAAACACGATGCCTTCCCCTTCCGGGGTGGACACGTAGGCATAGTCACCCACGCCATACACGCTCATCTTGATGTCACGGAAGCGGATATCCAGCTTGCCTCCATCGCGACTGGGCAACACGGCCGCCCTGAAGTGGTCCCCCACTTTCAGCTCCAGCCGTTGCTTGTCATCGACCACCAGCGCGCTGTCCGTATCGATTTCTGCCATGTAGAGACCTTCGGCATTCTGCTCGGTCACGTACACGTAACGCCCTTGAAACTGCTTGACCAGTTTGGCCCGCAAATCACCCAGCACGAACAGCGCGTGGGTATCCAGAGTACTGACTGCCAATGAACAATTCCTCACATCAGGTCTATCCCGCGCTTCGCGAACGGACGTACGAGAAAGCCACGGCGCTTCAAGCGAAGATAAGGGATCAGCGTCCTATGGTCTGTACATATCGGCAACAGCGGACGCAGGAAAGATGACTGGTGCCAGCGATTGCTGCCATGGACAGGACAACCGTCGAGGGCGTTGTACAACGCCGTTCTGTACGACATCACGATCGTCGAAAAAGATGCATCAGGTGAACATCGAATGACGTACCCCAAAGCGCCCCGTCGTCCATGCATGCATGACGAGGGAAGAATATGCCCGAAAACAGCAAAACCCGTCGAGAAACTTTGAGGATTTCTCGCGCCCCTGATCGTCCGGGCGTTTCACCAGAGGCACTCGAACGGGCTTGAGTGCTGGATCGATCCCTGAAGATCGACGGGCGTGTCCTTCCCGACAGACCGGAGGACACACCCGGGCGTGGAGGCGATCCGCCCCCAGGGCTTGCGCAGAGGACTACACCTGGCGCTGGTGACGATCGAGCTGCTCGTGTCGTTCCTGGGCCTCGATGCAATACTTGGTCGTCGGGCTGATCAACAGTCGCTGCAAGCCGATCGGCTCACCGCTATCGTCGCACCAACCAAAGCTTTCATCCTGGATTCGACCCAGGGCCATTTCGAGCTGTGGCAACAGACGCTGATCACGCTCGATGGCATTGACCAACCAATGACGCTCTTCCTCGACCGAAGCCACATCGGCCGGATCGGACGGCGTATCGAGGCTTTCGATGGTGGTACGGCTCTGTTCGATGCGCTCATGGGTATCGACTTTCATCGATTGCAGCAGCTCGGTGAAGAACGCGAGTTGCTCAGCGTTCATGTAGTCATCGGCCGGCATGGCCAGCAACTGTTCCTTGGTCATCGATTTCTCTATGAAAATACGTGCATTTAGGCATTGCGGATGCCGTCGGGAACCGCGCCCCGCCAGCGGAATGAGTCGAGCGCCGTACGGCGCTCGTTTACAGGGGGCGGCAGTCTAAGACGCCACGTCGTGCTGGGCAACAGAAATGAAGGGGAAATCGACCGAAGCGGACGGCAGGCGACCCGTAGCACGCCGATGACCCTGCCCTGTCCAGGACCCTGATGTCACGCAGCCGCCCTCGCTTTACCGAGACCCGTCCCAGGTCTGCGCAAGCCCGTTAACGATGCTTGAACACCGGCTCGCGCTTGGCCATGAACGCCTGCATTCCCTCCTTCTGGTCCTCGGTCGCGAAGGCGGCATGAAACACACGACGTTCGAACCGTACCCCTTCACTGAGCGATCCTTCGAAGGCACGGTCGACGCACTCCTTGATCATCATGGTCACAGGCAGCGACTTGCTGGCGATACGCTGCGCCGTTTCCAGGGCCTCTTCCAACAGGCGCGCCTGGGGCACCACGCGTGCCACGAGCCCTGCCCGCTCGGCTTCCTCGGCATTCATCAGCCGGCCCGTCAGGCACAGCTCCATGGCCTTGGCCTTGCCCACCGCCCGGGTCAACCGCTGCGTGCCGCCCATGCCGGGCAAAACGCCCAGGTTGACCTCCGGCTGACCGAAGCGTGCGGTGTCGGCCGCCAGGATGAAGTCGCACATCATCGCCAGCTCACAGCCACCCCCCAAGGCGAAACCGCTGACCGCCGCCAGGATGGGCTTCCGCCGGCTGGCGACCTTGTCGGATTCGCTGAACAGGTCGTCCAGGTAGATGCGCGGATACGCCAGCGTGGCCATTTCCTTGATGTCGGCGCCGGCTGCGAACGCCTTGTCGGAGCCGGTCAACACGATGCAACCGATGTCCGGGTCGCGATCGAAGCGCTCGAGCACGTGATTGAGCTCTTCGATCAACTGCGCATTGAGAGCATTGAGCGCGTGAGGTCGGTTGAGGGTGATCAGGCCAACGCGACCTTTGACCTCGACCAGCAGGGTATCGAACGTCATGCACAGGGCTCCTTCACAGATTGCGCGCAATGACCATGCGCTGGATATCGCTGGTGCCTTCGTAGATCTGGCAGACCCGCACATCCCGGTAGATGCGCGCCAGCGGAAAATCATTCAGATAGCCGTAACCGCCCAGGGTCTGAAGCGCCTCCGAACACACGCGCTCGGCCATCTCCGAGGCAAACAGCTTGGCCATGCACGCCTCGGTGAGGGCTGGACGGCCTGCGTCACGCAGGGCCGCAGCGTGCAAGACCATCTGCCGCGCGACGGCAATGCGCGTCGCCATGTCGGCCAGGCGGAAGGCGACGGCCTGGTGTTCGATCAAGGGCTTGCCGAAGCTCTGTCGCTCACGTGCATACTCACGCGCCACTTCGAACGCCGCCCGGGCCATGCCGACGGACTGGGCCGCGATGCCAACGCGCCCCCCTTCGAGGTTGGCCAGGGCGATGCGGTAGCCCTCGCCTTCTTCACCGAGTCGATTGGCCGCCGGCACACGCATGTCCTCGAACACCAGGTGACAGGTGTCCGAAGCATGCTGACCCAACTTTTCCTCGACCCGTGCCACGGTATAGCCAGGCGTATCGGTCGGCACGATGAAGGCGCTGATTCCGCGCTTTCCCGCGCTCGGATCCGTGACGGCAAAGACCAGGACCACCCCGGCCTGCTGCCCGGAAGTGATGAACTGCTTGCTGCCATTGATCACGTAGTGATCGCCCTCGCGCCGTGCACGGGTCTTCAGGCTGCTGGCATCCGAACCGGCGTGAGGTTCGGTCAAGGCGAACGCACCGATCATGGTGCCCTGGGCCAGAGGCGTCAGGAAACGCTGCTTCTGGTCCTCGTTGCCGAAGGCCAGGATCGGCACGCACCCCACGGAGTTGTGGACACTCATGATCGTCGAGCAGGCCCCGTCGCCAGCGGCCACTTCCTCGACGGCCATGGCGTAGGCTACATAGCCCGTGTCGCTGCCTCCCCACTGTTCGGGCACCAGCATGCCGAACAGGCCAAGCCCTGCCATCTCCTCGATCGTCTCACGGGGAAAGCGGTGCTCGCGATCCCATTGTTCGGCGAAGGGCTTGAGGCGCTCCTGGGCGAAATCGCGTACGGCGTCGGTGATCTGTTGTTGTTCTTCACTGAGCAGCATGGGGTTCACCTCGTCTCAATACAGGCACTCGACGGCCATGGCCGTGGCCTCGCCGCCACCGATGCAGATGGCTGCCACGCCCCGACGCAAGCCGTTCTGGCGCAGCGCGGACAGCAGGGTGACCAGAATGCGCGCGCCGGAGGCACCGATAGGATGCCCCAGGGCACAGGCGCCTCCATGGATGTTGACCTTCTCGAGCGGCAGTTGCAGGTGCTTCATGGTGGCCAGCGTGACCACTGCAAACGCCTCGTTGATTTCGAACAGGTCCACCTCCTCCAACGCCCAGCCGGTACGCTGCATCAAGGCGCGCACGGCACCGATCGGCGCCGTCGGGAACAAGGCCGGTGCGTCGGCGAACGCTGCATGGCCGTGGATGACGGCCAAGGGCTGCAGGCCCAGCCGCTGCGCCTGGCTCTGGCGCATCAGTACCAAGGCGGCAGCGCCGTCGGAAATGGAACTGGCGTTGGCCGCCGTGACGGTGCCTCCTTCCCGAAACGCCGGACGCAGTTCAGGAATCTTCTCCATGCGCGCCTTGGGGGGCTGCTCATCATGCTCGACGCGCTTCACACGCTTGCCCTCGGGTGCCTCGACCGCCACGATTTCCGCGGCGAAGCGCCCCTGTTCGATCGCCGCCTGGGCGCGCGTCAGCGAAGCGATGGCGAACGCATCCTGGTCCTGCCGGGTGAAGCCATTGTCGCGCGCGCAATCCTCGGCAAAGGTGCCCATCAGGCGCCCAGTGTCGTAGGCATCTTCCAGACCGTCCAGAAACATATGGTCGAGCACCCGGCCATGGCCCATGCGATAGCCTGCGCGCGCCTTGTCCAACAGATAAGGCGCATTGCTCATGCTCTCCATGCCGCCGGCGACGATGACTTCGGCACTGCCTGCCCGCAGCGTATCGTGTGCCAGCATCACGGCTTGCATGCCGGAGCCGCACATCTTGTTCAAGGTGGTGCAGCTGGTGTGGCGGCCCAATCCTGCACCCAATGCAGCCTGTCGTGCAGGCGCCTGACCCTGCCCGGCGGACAGCACGCAACCGAACAACACCTGGTCGACCGCCTCGGGGCTGACGCCTGCACGTTCGACGGCGGCGCGGATCGCAGCGGCACCCAGCTGGGGCGCGGTCAGTCCGCTCAAGTCGCCCTGCAGCCCACCCATGGGCGTGCGTACGGCACTGACGATGACGATGGGGTCGGTTTCTCGATTCACGGTGGTGGCTCCAGAGAGGTTAGCGGGCAGCCATGCGCAAGGCGCCGTCGAGGCGTATCACCTCGCCATTGAGCATGCTGTTCTCGATGATGTGACGAACCAGCGCCGCATACTCGCGCGGCTGGCCCAGACGTTGAGGGAAAGGCACCCCAGCGGCCAGCGATGCCCGGACGTCCTCGGGCATGCCGGCCATCATGGGGGTCTCGAAGATGCCGGGGGCGATGGTCATGACGCGGATGCCATGACGGGCCAGCTCGCGCGCCGCTGGCAAGGTCAGGCTGGCCACGCCTCCTTTCGAAGCGGCATAGGCCGCCTGGCCGATCTGACCGTCGCTGGCGGCGATGGAGGCGGTATTGATGATGACGCCGCGTTCACCGTCGGCCGAGGGTTGACCTTGTGACATGGCGTCGGCCACCAGGCGCAGCAGGTTGAAGCTGCCGATCAGGTTGACGCCGATGACGCGGGCGAAGCTGTCCAGGCGGTGGGGCCCCTGTTTGCCCAGCACCTTCTCGGCGCCGACGATGCCTGCGCAGTTGACCAGGCCCTGGAGGCTGCCGAACGCGCTCATGGCCTGGTCGATCGCCGTCTGTACAGCCTGCTCGTTGCTGACATCGGCAACCGCGAAGCACGTGCGTTCGCCCAGCACCTCGGCCTGGCGCTCCAGCGCAGCGGCGTCGACATCGATCAACAGGACATGGGCGCCGGCTTCGACGAGCATCTGCGCAGTCGCCGCGCCCAGTCCGGACGCGGCGCCGCTGACGACGAAGTGCTGGTGTTCGATCTGCATGGCCGGGGCTCCGCTGGCGACTGATGCCCGAATGGTCGCGCCGGCCCTGCCTGGGCACAATGGCCAAATCTGCCAATCGTCCTGACCGATTTGGCCAGTGACCGCTAATCGAGCGGATGGCGGGCGAGCGCCTCGTCGGTGAGGTGGACCGTCAGCACATGCAGCGCTGCCTCGCGCTCGCTGTCGAGCGCCTGCCAGCGCGCCCGATATTGCTCGCTGGTCAGGGTCTCCCCCTGCTCATCGAGTGCGTTGCCGCGTGCGGCGAAGTTGTCGCGCACGGCCGCGAAGGCTGCAGGATGGACCGAGACCAGATAGTCGCGCCAGAAGGCGCGGCGGCTCAGGTTTTCGGTCAGTTCCGCCGAACGCTCGGCGGCTCTCACCGTTTCCAGCGCGTCGCTGATGGCGACCGCGCTGACATTGCCCAGTTGCTCGAAGAGCATGTGCCTGGGCTGTGCCGGAAGGTCCAGTTCCCGCGCCAGGCGCACCCGGTAGGCCAGACTCACCTCGACCTCATCCACGGCCTGGCCGGCGCGCAGGCGTTCGGCGATGTCGGCGCGGACGAACTGGTCGAGCCGGTCCAGACGGAACAGGCGCCTGCCGAGCGTCAGCAGCTCTCGCTCGCGCTGCGGCCCGGTGGCCCGCTGTGCGTCGACGACCATGATCTGCAAGCGCAACTCGGAGAACCGGTCAGCCGCGCAATCGGCGCAGGTGCGAGGCTCGTTGGCGCGTGCGAACAGCTCGCCGCGCACCTGGGCATCGGTATCCAGCCGCTCGATCATCTCCCAGACCTGCGAACGCAACACGTCACGCGCCTGCACGTAGTCAGCCGCGTGGGTCAGCTCGCTCAACAGCGCAAGAAACCCTGCATTGTCCGGCAAGGCATTGAGGCGGTCCCAGAGGGCGGCACGTGCGGTCTGATCCTGTAGCGGGAGGTCATTGAGCCATGCTGCACGCGTGCTGGCTTCGTCATACAACAGGCTCCAGTCCGGCGCGACTGCCCCGGGGTCTGGCACGGTCAGACGGTTCACATCGGCCGGTGCCAGGGGGTTGCCGTCGACGGCGAAGGCATGCCGGTAGTTGAACGGCATGTTCAGCAGCTCGGCAGGCAGCGTTCTGATCTGGTTGAAGCGCAGATCGACATACTCCAGATAGGTGCAGGGCAGCAATCCGGTCGGCCAGGCTTCCAACTGGGTATGGGAGAGCAGCAAGGTATGAAGGCGCACGCGTGCATCGTGGCGCCAAGCGAAACGCCGCAGCGGGTTGAATCGCAGATCGATCAGCTGGATGTCGACGAGCGCCTGCAGCGATTCGCTCAATGACTCGGAATAGGTGATGCGGTTTTCCGCGAGACGGACGCTGCGCAGCATGGTCAGCCCTTCGATTCCGGCCGGCAGCCGGGTCAGACGGTTGCTGGCCAGGTTCAGGTGTTGCAGCGAGGTGAACGCCGACATGAACGTCTGCGGAACGTCCTCCACGCCCATGCCTGTCATGATCAGCTGGGTGACATGACCGAAGTCGGTGCGCTCGGGCAGACTGGGCAGAACCGGAACGGGCGCGTCACTCAGGTCCAGCAACATGCCTTCGGCCTGGCCATTGGCGGAAAACACCATGGGGCCTTGCAAGCGCCAGCACCGTCGCAGGGCAGCGCCCAGGCGATTGCGTATCGTGCGCTGGCGCCAGCGGGTTTCCGAACTGGCCCACTCGTTGAGCACATCATCCAGACGCTCGTAGCTGATCTCCTGGTTCAAGAGGACTTCGAATGCCGAACCCGGCGAGCGCAGCAGCAGGTTCAGGTAGCTCTCGACCTGCGTGTCGGTGAACCCGCTGTACAACACCCGTACCCGCTCGCGCAGCATCTGTCGGGTCGAGCTTGCAGAGGGTCCCCGCCCGCTGAGCAGATAACCGACGCGACCATCGGGCAGGCGCTGGCCCGGATTGAACCAGCCTGGCGTAGGCGTCCACCCGGCCAGTCGGCGGAGCTGCGCCTGCCCCTGGGGCAGGTGCTTGAGCAGGGTCTGGCGCAGGTCTTCTGCGGCGGTGTCGAGGCGACAGTCCAGCGCCGTGAGTTCGTGCGGCGACAGCAAGGCCACCAGGGCCTGGAACAGCGTTCGTGGTGCCGGTATCGACGCCTCGTCTTCCAGCCCTCGGTCATCGTAGACATGGAAGCCATCGTCTTCATGGACCAGCACCCGCAGCGTCTGCTCGGGCGCCTGCGGAACGAGGCGCGCCAGCAAGGCGCCATGCGGATCGGCGCGCAGCTCCAAGTTGAGTCGTGTCGGCCAGCGCACCCGTCGCAGCAGGGGCATGACCAGGTCCATCGTGTCGGGGCCATAAGTGTTGTTCAGGCAGAGGCCTGCCAGGGCCTTGTTCAGCCGAGCCAATTGCAGCAGCGATCGCGCCTGGGTGGCCCACGCCAGCGGGAGGCGCTGCTCGGCCAGTGCCAGGCTTCGTTCGGCCTGGGTGGCGGTCTGCAACACGACCTCGATGTAGCCCTCCGGCAGCCCGGGAAAGTCACGCCTGACCAGCGCGGCCACGGGGTCGGACAGGCGCTCGCCACGGATCAGGTGCTCGAACAGCCGAGGACGTAGCGAGCCTTGCCTCTCGATCAGCGCGTCATGCAGCGCCGCCTCGGTCAAGCCCGTCAGGTCAGGTTGCAACCGGCACTCGCTGAGCAAGGCGGTGTCAGTGGGCACGCGGGCACGTGCCAGCTGATCGTAGAACGCCTCGATGCGCCGGTCCGCAGCGCACCACTGGATCGCCAGCTTCAGGTTGCAGGGCGCCTGACGGTGCTCGACCAGCAGCCCGCGCAACTCGTCCTGGTCCATGCACGCCACGCGCAGGATACGCTCGGCGTGCGTTGCCGTCAGAGGCGGCTCGTGGGGCCACAGGGTGTCGAGCATCTGCGCACTGTCGCGCCACTCCAGCGGGCGGTGCCCACGTAAGCACCAGCAGCGCTCGCCATTGAATTGCACCGCCGGTTCGTAGGCACCTTCGCCGAGCGGGTGTCTCAGACGCCAGCCCTGCCCAGGCACGGGCTGATGGATTCGGTAGAAGCGGCCCTCGATCCGGATCCAGTGTCGCTCGCCGTCGCTGAACCGGCCATCGGCTTGCAGGACCGCGTCATCGGGCGTCTCGACGAAGGGCTCCAGCGTCCTGTGCCACAACCGGCGGCGCCCGTCCTGCAGCTGGACCGGTTCCAGCGCATCGACGAAGGCGCTTCGCCTGAAACCACGGGCCACCCAGGTGATGCCGACGGCCATCGCCGCGCCGACCGCAACGGTCTCGGCCACGCCCAACAGGTGCTCCAACGCTTCATGGCGGTGACCACGGTGCCAATGCACGAGGCCTGTGTAGGCGTCCGATGCGGTCTGCGCCGTCAACTGGGCCAAGAGCGCTGCGCCGATGGCGGGAACGAACAGACCGGCCAGGTTGAGCACATCCAGGCCCAGGGTTTCCCAGCGACTCAGGCGTGCCTTGGAAGCGGCATCGTCGACCTGGGCATTGCTGACCAGCAGCATGGCGGCGTCTGCCTTGACACGCTGTATCTGCTGCGCGGCCAGCTGCGCGAAGAGGTCGCCGGTGACGGTCGGCCCCGTGAGTTCCAGATCGCTGCGTGGATCCTCGAGCCGCACGGCCAGCCGTTCGAGAAACTCGGCTCGCCGCGCCAGCGTGATCGTCTGACTGAAGCGGCGGCGGTAGTCCGGGTCGCCCAAGGCATGCGCCAAGGCCGTGTTCATGGCTTCCCAACTGGAGAAACGGCGCAGCGGCGCCTGGGTATCGTTCGGGCTGTACAGCAGCAGACCCTGGTCAGTGCCCTCGATACCGCGCAGCTGGATGACGACGGCATCGGTCACCCATTCGCCCAGCACGGTCAATGCGCCGGGATAGGCGACCACGGCGGACGCGTCGGTCGGCGCGGCGTCGAGCCAGCGTTGCAGTGCACCCGCTTCGTCGGCCGTCAGCGTGCCTTGCAACAGGGCGATCTGCGTGCACAAGGCCAGGGCTGCGCGCTTGTCCTGGGCCAATGCGTGCTGCGCCTCGGGCGTGAAAATCGCCGCCAGGTGCTGCTGGTAACGCGCGCCAAGGTCCAGGGCGCGTATGGCGGCCGCGAAGCTGTCGGCGTCACCCGAAAGAATGCGCACGTCCCCCTGGCGCACCAGTCCTGTGCCTTCGTAGAAAGTGGCGCCCGCGTGAAAATTCTGCATGAGGCGCAGCAGCGCGGGCTGGCGCAGGACGATGAGGGTGTCGCTGGGCAGGTTGATGCCCACCGACGGTTTGAAGGCGCGACGGACTTCACGCCATTCCAGCTCATGCAACGCAACGGGTTCGGACACCCACTGCGCCACGACCGCACCGAGGTGCATCGTGGCAAAGCGGTCGACCGGTGTCAGCTCGGCCAGCCGTTGCTGGACACGGTCTTGGGCGGCGTAATGGGCAGTGAAACAGTCTCGCAACCGATTGATGCGTTCGGGCGTCGCTTGGCCCAACCAGTCGGGCAGATGGTCACGAATGAAATGATCGGTAGCGTTGGCGATCTTTTCGTCGACTTCAGCGCTGGGGGGGATCGCAACGGAGGACAGGACGCGAAGGATGGACATCGGGGTACTCCTGGTGGGTCGGAACCACCACCCTCCCCGACAGGCCTGTTCGTTGGCAGAGGGAAGCGCTTGATGCGTGCCCGCCTGCCCTGTGCGTGGATCAGTCGTCCATCCCCGGCACTGGACAGGCCAGCGCCCGGTACTGACCGGGATTGCAGCCGAACCACTTGCGAAAGGCCTTGTAGAACGAGCTGGCGTCAGCGAACCCCAGGCGCTCGGCCAACTCGCTCAGGCTTTGCCGCTCCTCGCCCAGCCAGGCAATCGCCAGCTCACGCCGCGCGCTGTCCTTGAGCGCCTGAAACGAGGTGCCCTCTTCGGCCAGTCGGCGGCGCAGGGTGGAGGCAGACAGATACAGTTCGCGGGCCAGACCGTCGACGTCCGGCCAGCGTGCAGGTTCGAGCTGCAGCAACTGCCGGCGCAGGCGACGCGCCAGGCTGTCCGGGTCCCGGTATTTGACCAGAATGTTCCCAGGCGCCTGGGCCAGGAACCGCTTCAGCTCCGCCGGCCCGCGGCGAATACCTGCCTCAAGGCCGTCATCGGCGAGCAGCATGCGCGACCGAGGCCGGTCGAAGCGCAGGTGCTCGGAGAACATCACCCGGTAGTCTTCGCAAAACGGCGGCACCTCGCAACGAAGCTCGATGGCCAGGATGGGCAGACGCCGCCCGGCCAACCAGCAGAGCACACCATGGACGAACATCCACAGCGTGAAGTAGGTGAAGGCGCGCCGTGGCGACGGCAGGGGTTCATCGAGCACGATCTCGGCCACGCCGGCATGGCGCACCAGGCGAGGCCGCAGGTCGGCCAGCATCAGCCCGAGAAACTCCAGCAGCACCTCGAGCCCGGCGCCCACCGTGGGTTGCACCCGGGTGATCCGACCGATGAACGCCAGGCTGCCATGACGCAGCCCTCGGTCATCCATGCCGAAGAACTCATCGTCTCCCAGCCGTGCCAGGAGGCGCCACAGCCGTGAATAGGCCTGCACCGACACCCGCGCCGTGGGCTGGTCGAGCATGGCAGGATCGACACCGGCCTGACGCAGTACTTCGTCCGTGGAGACCTCGCCCGTACGGGCTTGCAGCAAGGCCTCACGCACCAGGTGGACAGAGATGGTGTCCTTGTCACTCATGGGCTGCAGCGAGAGGGCCGGTGGCGCGACGCATGGATGGGCTGCAAGCCTTCACGGTGCGCAATGACGCTTCACCCAGGCATCGAAAGTGTCGATGAAGCCCTGCAGGAACGGGCGTGTCTTCTCGCTCACCTGGTCCTGCTCGTCGAACAGGTCGGCGACGCCACCCAGGTAGGCTTCGGGCATCTGCAGGCAGGGCATGTCCAGGAACACCAGCGCCTGGCGCACGTTGTGGTTGGCACCGAAACCACCCAGTGCGCCCGGCGACGCGCTGACCACGGCCGCGGGCTTGCCATTCCAGGCACTGTCGCCATAAGGACGCGAGCCGACGTCGATGGCATTTTTCAGGGCGCCGGTCATGGTCCGGTTGTATTCGGGTGTCACGAACAGGACCGCATCGCTGGCCTTGATCGCCTGGCGAAAGGTCGTCCAGGCAGCCGGTGCCTGGGCTTCGAGGTCTTCGTTGTAGAGGGGCAGATCGCCGATTTCCACGATCTTCAGCTCGAGGCTGGCGGGCGCCAGCGAGGCCAGCGCGTTAGCCACCTTGCGGTTGTAGGACGCCTTGCGCAAGCTGCCGACGATCACTGCTACGGAATACACCTGGCTCATGAAGTGACACCTCAACGGGTTGGAAGAAAGCATTCGTTATAGCTGACCGCCATGGGCCTGCTTAAGTTTTTTTCCGGTACTGGAAAACTTCCCGCGTCGGCCGAGGGTCTATCGCTGCAGAAATTCAATTTATCTCGTAGAGGTTGTACGCTAAATGGCAGCAGTACTGGTCGGTCGGTTCCATGCACGGGACGCCGAAGGACGCATCTACCCGGTCCATCAATTCGAGGAGGCGCCTGCAGCCGCAGACGGTGGCGCGCTGGCCTCCCCCGTGACCGTCTACCGCTTGGCAATCGGCGATCGCGTCAATCACCTGGGTGACGACCGCTTCGAGCTGGCGCAGACGGGCGTCGAGCTGATTCGCGTTCCCTGATACGGGGCCGCGCCTGCGGCCCTGACCCTGCCTGTGCGTCTACCGGGCAGCGACTCGCCCCTTACCCCATCAACGTCTGCCAGATCGCCGGCCCACCTGCGGCCTTGGCGATGGCTTCCAGCCGCGCCAGATGCGCCTGTTCTTCGTCGGCGGTCGCCTGGATGATCGGCCCCGGCGTACGGCTGGCGGGCAGACGACGAATCTCGCTGGCCCTGCCCTGCTGGCCCGACGGATCCTCTTCGTTGCCGTGCCCTGCCAGGGACAGGCTGGTCTGGCCACCGGTCATCGCCAGGTAGACATCGGCCAGCAATTCCGAGTCGAGCAAGGCGCCGTGCAGTTCACGGCCGGAGTTGTCGATCCCGTAGCGCTTGCACAGCGCATCGAGACTGTTGCGCTGACCCGGATGGCGTGAACGCGCCATCATCAAGGTGTCGAGAATGGTGCAGTGTCGACTGATGTCGGCACGATCCTGCTGCCCGGCCAGGGCGAACTCATGGTTGATGAAGCCCACGTCGAACGCCGCGTTGTGGATGACCAGCTGGGCGCCCTGGATGAAGTCGAAGAACTCGTCGGCGACCTCGGCGAAGCGAGGCTTGCCGATCAGGAACGCATCGGTGATGCCGTGCACGCCGATGGCGCCTTCGTCACTGTCGCGATCAGGTTGCAGATAGACGTGAAAATGCCGCCCTGTGAGGCGACGACCGATGATTTCGACACACCCGATCTCGATGATGCGGTGACCATCGCCGACCGGCATACCCGTGGTCTCGGTATCGAGAACCACCAACCTGCTCAACTGCTGTTCCACCTAGGACCTCCGTCGACGGCAAGGAAAACGATCAGGACGTGGTGCGACGTTGCGCACGCACTTCATCGACGCCCCGGTTGGCCAACTGGTCGGCACGCTCGTTGCCTTCATGGCCGATGTGGCCGCGTACCCACTTCCAGGTCACCTGATGGCGGTTGACCTGTTCGTCCAGCAGCTTCCACAGGTCGGCGTTCTTCACCGGCTCCTTGGCAGCGGTCTTCCAACCGCGCTTCTTCCAGTTGGTCATCCACTCGGTGATGCCTTTCATCACGTACTGGGAGTCGGTGACCAGCAGCACCGCGCACTCGCGCTTGAGCGCCATCAGGCCCTGGATGGCGGCCATCAGCTCCATGCGGTTGTTGGTGGTGTTGGGCTCTCCACCCCAGAGTTCCTTTTCCGCACCCTTGTAAACCATCAACACGCCCCAGCCACCAGGGCCCGGGTTGCCCTTGCAGGCGCCATCGGTGTAGATCTCGATGCTATCGCTCATGTACCGCTCAGTGTTCGATTGAAAAGTCAGGCCGTGGCCAGGTCAAGGCTCGCTGGAACGGCGGTTGGCCTTGGCCAGCGGCAAGGGCAACAGTTTGCCCATGGGTTCGCGCCGTGGCCGGCACAGCGGCCGCAGGCCGCTCACCATCTTGCGGGCGACGAGCAGGTAGACGCCGCCGCCGGCACATTGCCAGCCTCCCGCCGTGCGTTCCCAGCCCGCCAGCCGGTGCTGCCAGACGGCCGAGGCAAGCGGCGGACGATAACACCCGAAGCGTCGTTTCTCCAGCGCGAACCCCAGCAGGCCCAGCCAGTCGGCGACCCGCGAAGGGGAGATGCAGCGGGCACGTCGCAAGGCGCCGCGGGCGAACAGGTGACTTGCGCCCCAGGTACTCCAGGGATTGATGCCCACGATCAGGACATGACCGCCCGGTCGCACGACCTGCGCCGCCTCACGCAGCAGCCCATGGGGCGAAAGGCTGAAATCCAGCCCGTGCTGCAGCACGACCAGGTCGGCAGCATGCTCGCCCAGCGGCCAGGCCTGCTCTTCGCAGACGATGTCCACGCCCGGAAAGGGCGCGCCCAGGCACACGTTGCGTTGAATCCGCGAGGCGCCCGGGGAAGGCTCGGCGCAGGGTCCGTAATGGATGGAAAAGCCGCCGAAGTAGCGCGAGAGCTCGTCATCGAGCAGGCGCTGCTCTTCGCGCAGCATCAACTGCCCCTGCGGCCCCTCGAACCAGTCGCGCGCCATCGCGATCAGCTCGACCCACTCGCGGTCGGCCTGGGCGAATACCTGGTCGGTCATGCTGATCTCCTCGGATCGATTGTCTGGCCCACGCCGCCTGTGGCGCCGCGTCTGTCGCCCGCCCCTGGCCGATCTTGGCGGCCTGTACATGTGACAGGGCAAACTTGGCGACGACCTGAGCGGTCCATAAGATGACGGCCCTGCTCACCACCCGGCGAATCGGAATCTACTCATGATACAGATCGACGCGTTACCTGCTTTCTCGGACAACTATATCTGGCTGTTACAGGATACGGAGACACGCCGATGCGCGGTGGTCGACCCTGGCGATGCCCAACCGGTTCTCGACTGGCTCACCGCGCACCCGGGCTGGGAGCTGGAAGCCATCCTGATCACCCACCATCACCATGACCATGTTGGCGGCGTCGAGTGCCTCAAGCAGGAAACCGGCGCCTACGTCAGCGGCCCGGCCAAGGAAAGCATTCCGGCACGCGACCGGGGCCTGGTCGAAGGCGACCGCGTCGAAGCCCTGGGGCTGACTTTCACGGTCATCGAGGTGCCAGGCCATACCCTGGGCCATATCGCCCTGCACACCGTCGACGGTCAGACGCCGCTCCTGCTCAGCGGCGACACGCTGTTCGCCGGCGGCTGCGGCCGACTGTTCGAAGGCACCCCGGCCCAGATGCACGCCTCGCTCGAGCGACTGGCCGCCCTGCCAGACGACACGCAGGTGTATTGCGCCCATGAGTACACCTTGAGCAACCTTCGCTTCGCCCAGGCCGTGGAACCTGGCAACTCCGACATTGCCCGCCGGCTGGCGGAGGTCGAACAGCTTCGGGCCGCAGCGCGTATCACGCTGCCTTCGACGCTCGCGCTCGAGCGCGCGACCAACCCGTTCCTGCGTTGCTCGGAAACATCTGTTAAACAAAAAGCAGACGAACGGGGGGCTGCGCTCGGCAGTGATGCGAGCACCGTGTTTGCTGCGTTGAGGCGCTGGAAAGACAGCTTCTGAAAGCCTCAAGTTCCATCGGGTTATTGGTCAAAGGTTGACCAGGCGGGAAGCGGTTTCTAGAATCGCCGAAATTTTTTGCCCGGAAACCCGTCCCCGCCGATGTCTACTCGAAGCCGAAGGACCGTCCAATCCGCCGCCCTGACTCGCCTGGCCCAGGCCGCCGCCCTGGCGCTGGCCGCCACCCTGGTGGGCTGCCAAAGCACCTCGCGGGTCAGCGAGGCCGACAGCGTCCAGGTGCCCAACTACCAGGCCAGGATCAAGCACAAACCGGTAATCATGACCGCCGCGCCCAAACCGGTGGAGCAGGCGCCGCAGGACGTCTGGGAGCGCATGCGTCGCGGTTTCGTGCTGCAGGACAGCATCGGCGTCAACCCACGCATCGAGCAGCAGCGGCTGTGGTTCTCCAGCAACCCCTCGTTCGTCGAGACCGCGGGCGAACGTGGCAGCCTGTACATGCACTACATCGTCGAGCGTCTCGAAGAGCGCGACATGCCCCTGGAACTGGCGCTGCTGCCGGCGATCGAGAGTGCCTACAACCCCATGGCCTACTCGCGCGCCCATGCCGTCGGGCTGTGGCAGTTCATTCCCACCACGGGCAAGTACTTCAACCTGCGCCAGACCAACTTCTACGATGGCCGTCGCGACATCACCGCCTCGACCAACGCGGCGCTGGACTACCTGAGCAAGCTGCACGACATGTTCAACGGTGACTGGCTGCTGGCCCTGGCGGCCTACAATGCCGGCGAGGGCACGGTCAGCCGGGCTATCGAGCGCAACCAGAAGCTCGGTTTGCCGACCGATTACTGGAACCTGCCCCTGCCGCAGGAAACCCAGAACTACGTGCCCAAGCTGCTGGCCCTGTCGCAGGTGGTCATGACCCCCGAGGCGTATGGGGTCAACCTGACCCCGATCGCCAACGAGCCCTACTTCGAGGCCGTGGTCATCAACGACCGTCTGGACCTGACCCGAGTCGCCGCCTTCGCCGACATCGACGAGGACGAACTGATCCAGCTGAACCCGGCCTTCAAGAAGCGCATGACCGTCGATGGTCCGCAACGCCTGCTCGTGCCGACGGCCAAGGCCGAACTGCTCAGCGCCAGCCTGTCGAACCTCAAGCCCGAGCAGCTGGTGTCGTTGCAACCGAAGAAGGGCGCCTTCGAAGCGGCGCTGGCCGAAGCGTCCGCGCCGACCGTCAAGACACGCAGCTATCGCGTCAAGCGCGGCGACAACCTGGGCGCCATCGCACGCGCCAACAAGGTCTCGGTCAAGGACCTGCAGCGCTGGAACCGCTTGCCAGGCAACCGCGTCAAGGCAGGCCAGGTACTGGCCTTGCGCGGTGGCAGCGCGCCGTCGGCCGCCGCCAACCGGGTGGCCGCCTCCAAGCAGCGCACCACGCAATACAAGGTTCGCAAGGGCGATTCGCTGTACATGGTGGCCAAGCGTTTCAACGTCGAGATGAAACACCTCAAGCGCTGGAACCCTCGTAGCGGCCAGGCCCTCAAGCCAGGTCAGACGCTGACGGTCTACGTCAGCCGGTAAAGCGTCAGGGCCTGGCGGATCCGTTCCTCCAGGCCCGCCTCGCACACCGTGTGCAGGTGGTCTTTTTCGAGGCTGGACAAGCTGTTACTGTAGCCCGATCGAAGCCCAAGCCGCCTGGATCGGATCGCCGACTTGATACGCCCTCTCCTGCTGCTCATCAGCCTGGCCTTGAGCTTTCCCGTCGTCGCGGCCGTCAGCGAAAGCCACGGCTACGCGCAATTCGGCACGCTCAAGTACCCGGCCAGCTTCACCCATTTCGACTGGGTCAACCCACGCGCACCCAAAGGCGGCACCCTGCGTGCCATGGCCTTCGGCACGTTCGACACGCTCAACCCGTACACCTTCAAGGGCAGCAGCCCGGTCACCACACCGAATTTTCTGCAGTATGGGGTCAACGAACTCAACGAGCCGTTGATGATCGGCACGGGCCAGTACGATCCGTCGGGCGATGAGCCCACCTCCAGCTATGGCCTGATCGCACGCTCGGTGGAATACAGCGAAGACCGCAGCTGGGTCGTCTTCAACCTGCGCCCGGAAGCACGCTTCCACGATGGCCACCCCATCACCTCGGCCGACGTAGCGTTTTCGTACCGCACCCTGCTCAAGGACGGCCATCCGACGTATCGCACCAACCTGCAGGAGGTCCAGCGCGTCGATGTACTCGGCCCGTTGCGCATTCGCTTCGTCTTCAAGCGGGCCGGCAACCCCCTGTTGATCCTGCGCCTCGGTGAAATGCCGGTCCTGCCCAAGCATTACTGGCAGACCCGTGATTTCAAGGCGACCACGTTCGAGCCTCCCTTGGGCAGTGGTCCATACCGCATCACCGAGGTCGTGCCAGGGCGCCGTCTGGTGTTCGAGCGGGTCAAGAACTACTGGGGCAAGGACCTGGCGGTCAACCGCGGCAAGTACAACTTCGACCGCGTGGAGTACGAGTTCTATCGGGATTCGACCGTTGCCTTCGAAGCCTTCAAGGCCGGTGAATTCGACCTCTACATCGAGCATCAGGCCAAGAATTGGGCCAATGGCTACCGGTTCCCGGCCGTGCGCCGTGGCGAGGTGGTCAAGGCACAGATCCCCCACCGCATGCCGACTCAGACCCAAGGGCTGTTCATAAACAGTCGTCGCGCCCCGTTGGCCGATCCCCGGGTACGGCGTGCCTTGGGGCTGATGCTCGATTTCGAGTGGACCAACCGAACCTTGTTCAGCGATGCCTATCGGCGCTCCACCAGCTACTACCCCAACAGCGAATTCGCCGCCACTGGCCTGCCCACGGGCCAGGAATGGCTGCTGCTGGCGCCCTATCGCGGGCAGTTGCCCGATGCGTTGTTCACCCAGCCCTACCAAGTCAGCATGACCCAGGGGCGTGGCGTCGATCGAGCGACGATGCGCAAGGCCATTGCGCTGTTCGCCGAAGCCGGCTGGACCCTCAAGAACCAACGCCTGGTCGATACGAAGGGCCGGCCGTTGCGCCTCGAGCTGCTGCTGGTCAACCCCAATCTCGAACGCATCTTCCAGCCGTACATGGAGAACCTGGCTAGCATCGGCGTGCAGGCGCACCTGCGCACCGTCGATCGTGCCCAGTACAAGCAGCGCCTGGACCAGTTCGACTTCGACATGATCCTCATGACCCTGGGCCAGACCCTCAGCCCAGGGCTCGAACAGTGGCAGTACTTCCATTCCAGCCAGGCCGCGATCAAGGGCAGCAAGAACTACGCAGGCGTGCAGGACCCCATCGTCGATCACCTACTCGAGACCCTGCTCGCCGCCAGCACCCGTGACGAGCAGGTCGCTGCAGCCCGAGCACTCGACCGTGTCCTGTCGTGGCACGACTACATGATCCCCAACTGGTACCTGGACACTCATCGCCTGGCCTACCGCAACCGGTTCGCCTTCGTCGCCACGCCGCCCTATACCCTGGGCCTGAACAGCTGGTGGCTCAAGCCTTCGGAGAACCCTCAATGACGCCCCTGCACCGTCTGCGCCAGCTGGCCGGCAGCCTGTTGCTCGCCTGCCTCGCCCTACCGACGCTGGCCGCGCCCCAGCACGCCCTGACGCTCTACGACGAGCCGCCCAAATACCCCGAAGGGTTCAAGCACTTCGACTACGTCAACCCGAACGCGCCCAAGGGCGGCGTATTCCGCCAATCCGGCACGGGCAGTTTCGACAGCCTCAACCCCTTCAGCAACAAGGGGACCCCAGCCGAGGGGCTGGAACTGGTCTACGACACCTTGATGCGTCAGAGCCTGGACGAGCCGTTCACCGAATACGGGCTGCTGGCCGGCAGGATCGAGAAGGCCCCCGACAACAGCTGGGTGCGTTTCTACCTGCGCCCCGAAGCCAAGTTCAACGACGGTACACCGGTCACCGCCGACGATGTGGTGTTCTCCTTCAACACGCTCACGACCCAAGGTGCCCCGCTGTACCGCATGTACTACGCCGACGTGGCCGAGGCCGTGGCCGAAGACGCGCACCGCGTGAAATTCGTCTTCAAGCACAAGGACAACCGCGAGCTGCCGCTGATTCTTGGCCAGCTGGTGGTGCTGCCCAAGCATTGGTGGGCCGACCGTGCCTTCGACGGCACCAGCTTCGAGCCGCCCCTGGGCAGCGGGCCCTACCGCGTGGCCGAGGTCAAGCCAGGCCGTTCGATTCGCTATGAACGAGTCGCGGATTACTGGGCCAAGGACCTGCCGATCAACCGTGGCACCTACAATTTCGGTGAGATGACCTTCGACTACTACCGCGACAACGCCGTGGCGCTGGAAGCGCTCAAGGCCGGGCAGTTCGACTACTGGCTGGAGATGAGCGCCAAGAACTGGGCCACCGCCTACAACGTGCCGGCGGTGCGCGATGGTCGCTTGATCCGTGAAGAGCTGCCCAACGGCAATCCGACCGGCATGCAGGGCTTCGTCTTCAACCTGCGTCGCCCGCTGTTCCAGGACGTGCGGGTGCGCCAGGCGTTGAACCTGCTGCTGGACTACGAATGGACCAACAAGCAGTTGTTCAATGGCGCCTACACCCGCACCGGTAGCTACTTCGAGAACTCCGACATGGCCTCCCAAGGCTTGCCCGGCCCCGAGGAGCTGAAGATTCTCGACCCGCTGCGCGGTCAGATTCCCGAGCCGGTGTTCACCACCGCGTTCCGCAACCCGGTCACCGACGCCAGCGGCATGATCCGCGAGCACCAGCGCCAGGCCTATCGGCTGCTGCTCGACGCTGGCTGGAAGATCGTCGACGACAAGATGGTCGATGCCCAAGGCAAGCCCGTGTCGATCGAGTTCCTGCTGGTGCAGACCGAATTCGAGCGCGTGCTGCTGCCCTTCAAGCGCAACCTGGCCGACCTGGGCATCGACCTGAGCATCCGCCGCGTGGACGTGTCGCAGTACATCAACCGCATGCGCTCACGGGATTTCGACATGATGGTCGGCAGCTTCCCGCAGTCGTCCTCGCCCGGCAACGAGCAACGCGAGTTCTGGTCCAGCAGCAGCGCCGACAAACCCGGCAGCCGCAACCTGATCGGCCTGCGTGACCCGGCCATCGATCACCTGGTCGAAGCCCTGATCAACGCCGACTCGCGCCAGAGCCTGATCGCCCACACCCGTGCGCTCGACCGCGTGCTGCTGTGGGGCTACTACGTGATTCCCAACTGGCACATCAAGACCTGGCGCGTGGCCTACAGCAACCGCGTCGGCCACCCCGAGCAGTCGCCGCCCTACGACGTCGGCCTGAACACTTGGTGGATCAAGCCGGACGCCACAGCTACGTCCGTGGCGCCGACGGTAGACGCCACCGCCACCGCCGCCGGAGCGCACTGACATGCTCGCCTACATCCTGCGCCGCCTGTTGCTGATCGTGCCGACCCTGTTCGGCATCCTGATCATCAATTTCATCATCGTCCAGGCTGCCCCGGGCGGCCCTGTGGAACAGATGATCGCCAAGCTCGAAGGCTTCGAAGGCGCCACCAGCCGGATCGCCGGCGGTGGCGGCGAAGTGGCCGTGGCCGGTTCGAACTACCGCGGCGCCCAAGGCCTGGACCCGGCCCTGATCGCCGAGATCGAGCACATGTACGGCTTCGACAAGTCGGCGCCCGAGCGGCTGTGGATCATGATCAAGAATTACGCGCGCCTGGACTTCGGCGAAAGCTTCTACCGCGACGCACGGGTGATCGACCTGATCGCCGAAAAGCTGCCGGTATCGATCTCGCTGGGCTTGTGGAGCACGCTGATCATGTACCTGGTGTCGATCCCGCTGGGGATCACCAAGGCAGTGCGCCATGGCAGTCACTTCGACGTGTGGACCAGTTCGGCGATCGTCGTGGGCTATGCGATCCCGGCCTTCCTGTTCGGTATCCTGCTGATCGTGGTGTTCGCCGGTGGCAGCTACCTGGACTGGTTCCCGCTGCGCGGCCTGACCTCGAACAACTTCGACGAGCTGTCGACCCTGGGCAAGGTGCTCGACTACTTCTGGCACCTGGTGCTGCCGATCACCGCCCTGGTGATCGGCAACTTCGCCACCATGACGTTGCTGACCAAGAACAGCTTCCTCGACGAGATCAACAAGCAGTACGTGGTCACCGCCAAGGCCAAGGGCCTGAGCCGCTCGCGGGTGCTCTATGGGCACGTGTTCCGCAACGCCATGCTGCTGGTGATCGCCGGCTTTCCCTCGGCCTTCATCGGCATCTTCTTCACCGGCTCGCTGCTGATCGAGGTGATCTTCTCTCTCGACGGCCTGGGGCTGCTGAGCTTCGAATCGGCGATCAACCGCGACTATCCCGTGGTGTTCGGCACGCTGTTCATCTTCACGCTGCTGGGGCTGGTGGTGAAACTGATCGGCGACCTCACCTACACCCTGGTCGACCCCCGTATCGACTTCGACAGCCGGGAGCACTGACATGGCCCTTTCTCCCCTCAACCGACGTCGCTTCGAACGCTTCAAGGCCAACCGCCGAGGCTGGTGGTCGCTGTGGCTGTTCCTGATCCTGTTCGGGCTGAGCCTGGGCGCCGAGCTGATCGCCAACGACAAGCCCATTGCCGTGCACTACGACGGCCAGTGGTACTTCCCGGCCTTCAAGCGCTACCCGGAAACCACCTTCGGCGGTGAATTCCCGCTGGAGGCCAATTACAAGAGTCCCTACATCCGCGAGCTGCTGGCGGCCAAGGACAGCTGGGTGCTGTGGGCACCGATCCCGTTCAGCTACCAGAGCATCAATTATGACCTCAAGGTGCCGGCCCCTGCCCCGCCTTCGGCGGACAACCTGCTGGGCACCGACGACCAGGGCCGCGACGTACTGGCGCGGGTGATCTACGGGTTCCGCATCTCCGTGCTGTTCGCCCTGACCCTGACGGCGCTGAGCTCGGTTATCGGGGTGATCGCCGGGGCCTTGCAGGGCTTCTACGGCGGCTGGGTGGACCTGGCCGGGCAACGCTTTCTGGAAATCTGGTCCGGCCTGCCGGTGCTTTACCTGCTGATCATCCTGGCCAGCTTCGTGCAGCCGAACTTCTGGTGGTTGCTGGGCATCATGCTGCTGTTTTCCTGGATGAGCCTGGTCGATGTGGTGCGGGCCGAGTTCCTGCGGGGCCGTAACCTGGAATACGTGCGCGCCGCCCGGGCGCTCGGCATGCGCGATGGCGCGATCATGTACCGGCACATCCTGCCCAACGCGATGATCTCGACCATGACCTACCTGCCGTTCATCCTCACCGGGGCCATCGGCACACTGACCGCGCTGGACTTCCTGGGCTTCGGCCTGCCACCGGGCGCGCCTTCGCTCGGCGAGCTGGTGGCGCAGGGCAAGTCCAACCTGCAAGCACCCTGGCTCGGCATCAGCGCCTTCGCCGTCCTGGCGATCATGCTCAGCCTGCTGGTGTTCATTGGCGAATCCGCCCGCGACGCGTTCGACCCGAGGAAATGACATGCACGACCGCAACCTGATCGAAGTCCGTGACCTGTCGGTCGAATTCGTCGGCGGTGACCGTGTGCAGCGGGTGGTCGAGGGCGTGAGCTTCGACATCCGCCGCGGTGAGACCCTGGCCCTGGTCGGCGAAAGCGGCTCGGGCAAGTCGGTGACCGCCCACTCGATCCTGCGCCTGCTGCCCTACCCGCTGGCACGCCACCCCAGTGGCAGCATCCAGTATGGCGGGCAAGACCTGCTGGGCCTGGGCGAGAAGCCCCTGCGACAGATTCGTGGCGACCGCATCGCGATGATCTTCCAGGAGCCGATGACGTCGCTCAATCCGTTGCACAACCTGGAAAAGCAGATCAACGAGGTGCTGTTGCTGCACAAGGGCCTGAGCGGCAAGCAGGCGACGGCCCGCACTCTCGAACTGCTCGACCTGGTGGGGATTCCGGAGCCTGCCAAACGGCTCAAGGCACTGCCTCACGAACTCTCCGGCGGCCAGCGGCAACGGGTGATGATCGCCATGGCCCTGGCCAACGAACCGGAACTGCTGATCGCCGACGAGCCGACCACCGCGCTCGACGTCACGGTGCAGTTGAAGATCCTCGACCTGCTCAAGGGCCTGCAAGCCCGCCTGGGCATGTCGCTGTTGCTGATCAGCCACGACCTCAACCTGGTCAAGCGCATCGCCCACCGCGTGTGCGTGATGCAACAGGGGCGCATCGTCGAGCAGGCCGAGTGCCAGACGCTGTTCAGCGCGCCCCAGCATCCCTACACGCAGATGCTGATCAATGCCGAACCCACGGGCGGCCCTGCCGACACCGCGGCTGGCCCGCCCCTGCTGGAAGTGCGCGACCTGCGCGTCTGGTTCCCGATCCGCAAGGGCCTGCTACGGCGCACGGTGGATCACGTCAAGGCGGTGGAGAACATTCACTTCAGCCTGCCTCGGGGACGCACGCTGGGTATCGTCGGCGAGAGCGGCTCGGGCAAATCGACCCTGGGCCTGGCGATCCTGCGGCTGATCGCCAGCCAGGGCCAGATTCGCTTCGACGGCCAGGACCTGCAGGGCATGGACGCGAACCAGGTTCGCCCCCTGCGGCGGCAGATGCAGGTGGTGTTCCAGGATCCGTTCGGCAGCCTGAGCCCGCGCATGAGCGTGGCCGACATCGTCGGCGAAGGGCTGCGCATCCACGGCATCGGCGACGCCGAAAGCCAGCAGGCGGCGATCATCGCCGCTTTGCAGGAAGTGGGCCTGGACCCCGAAACACGCCATCGCTACCCCCACGAGTTTTCTGGCGGGCAGCGCCAACGCATCGCCATCGCCCGCGCCCTGGTGCTCAAGCCCGCGCTGATCCTGCTCGACGAGCCCACCTCGGCGCTGGACCGTACCGTGCAACGCCAAGTGGTCGAGCTGTTACGCTCGCTGCAGCAGAAGTACAACCTCACTTACCTGTTCATCAGCCACGACCTGGCGGTGGTCAAGGCGCTGAGCCACCAATTGATGGTGATCAAGCAAGGCCAGGTGGTGGAGCAGGGAGAGGCCGAGACGGTCTTCGCCACCCCTCAGCATCCGTATACCCGGCAGTTGCTGGAAGCGGCGTTTCTGGTGCCGAAGGCTACAGCGGTACAGGTGTGAGCATGCCCTGTGCTCTGGCGGTAATGCTCAAGGCGGCGCGATTGCAGGTGATTTTTTATAGACCGGATTATCGGAATGAATGACGTGCATCCGGGGTTCATTGCGCTGCTGATACTGGCCCCGATGATGCTCGCCATGAGCGTGCAGTGCTATATCGCGCACGCTTACACCGAGCGCTTCGAGTCGCATCTGAAAAACTGCACATTCGTGAATGATAAAAAAAGAACGTTCCAGCATGCGGGGCTGCTGGGAAAGCTCATGCGTACGGGCTTGATCTCGCTGATCATGGCAGTACCCAGAGTATTTACGCGCAGAAACCTTATCGACCCAGCCGAAGTCGCACGATTTCCTGTAGGCATGAAACGGTTGCTGGTCAGCCTGTTGATCATTCAAATCCTGCTGTTGACTGCCTTGGTCGTGTTTCACCATACCCATAATTAAAATGCCAAAGCCGCGTGCACGCCCATCAGTCCATCAGCCCATCACACAACAGTAGTGAGCGCAGTCTGGTGCCTGAAGTCCAGAACAAGCATCACTGCTGTCGGGGCTGTTCATTGCGGCTCCAGTCCAGCAACAGACTGTACGCCACCGCCAACAACGTCGGCCCGATGAACAGGCCGATGAAACCAAACGCGAGCAGCCCCCCGAACACACCCAGCAACACGATGACCAGCGGCAGGTTCCCGCCCCGGCTGATCAGGTAGGGCTTGAGCACGTTGTCGACGCCGCTGATGACGAAGGTTCCCCAGATGGCCAGGAAGATGGCCATGCCGTAGTGCTCCTGCCAGACCAGCCAGGCGGTGGCCGGGATCCAGGCCAGCGGTGGGCCCATGGGCACCAGGCTGAGCATGAAGGTGACGATCCCCAGCACCACCGCCCCGGGCACGCCGGCGATCAGGAAGCCGATCAGGGCCAGCAGGCCTTGGGCCGCCGCTGTGCCGATCACGCCGTTGACCACCCGCTGCACCGTCCCGGCGACCAACGTCAGGTAGTAATCGGCGCGCTCACCGATCAACCGCTGCAGCAGGCGCAGCACGAACGCTGCCAGGCGTGGCCCGTCGCGGTAGAAGAAGAACACGAACACGATGCTCAAGGTCAGCTCGAGGATGCCGCCGCCGATCTGGGCGCTGCGCGCCAACAGCCAGTTGCCGACCTGCCCCAGGTAGGGCTTGAGCGACGCCAGCAACGCCGCGCCCTGCTGATCGAGGGTGTTCCAGCCATCGACCAGACGCTCGCCGATCAGGGGCATGCGGCCCATCCACGGTGGCGCGGGCGGCAACCCTTCGACGCGGATGTCGCGGATGAAGAGCGTGGCATCGCGGATATGGTCGGCCAGGTTGAAGCCGAGCCAGACCAGGGGCAGTACCACCAGCAAGGTCCAGGCCCCGGTCAGGAGCGCGGCTGCCAGCGTCTCGCGTCCACCCAGCCAGCGCGTCAGCACGCGCATGGCCGGCCAGCTGGCGAAGGCCAGGATCGCGCCCCACAGGAGCGCAGAAATGAACGGCGCCATGACCCAGACGCCTGCGCCGAGCAGCGCCAGCAGGAGGATCTGGACCAGCAATCGGTCGTTGTTGGGCAGGATGGGCGTGCTCAGCGGATCAGCTCCACGTGCAGGCCCTTGGCGGCCGTCTGGCTGGCTTCCAGCCGGGTACTGCGCACGCCGGCGTCGATCAACTGCTGGCGCCAGGCCTCGGGCTGTTCACCGCCGAGTACGACCCTGAGCGTGCTGTCGAGGTTGAGGCTGCGCGCCAGCAACGTCGCCCAGGTCGGCCGCACCGCGCCCAGTTCCGGATAGTCCAGCTGACCGGTGTCACGCAGCTCGCGCAGGATCGTCGCCGGCGTCGGCAACAACTCGCCCAGGGGCGTGTCGGCCACGAATTCCTCGACGTGCAGGTAGGCGCGCCCGTTGCCCCGCGTGACGCTGTACAACGACACCAGCGCATCGGTCTGTTCGGCGGAGCGGCGCAGCAGGATGAACGCCTGGCGCTCGTCCCCGCCGTTGAGGCGCGCATTCTTGAACACCTCGTTGGCCCACAGGCTGGCTTCGCCGCAATCACGACTCTGGCACCAGAACAGCGGATACCCTCCTTCGCGCTGCAGCTGCTCGCGCGCTGCGGTGAACGCCTCGCGGGCCGTGCGCTCCTGGGGCAACTCATAGGTGATCGAACTGACCTGGCCACGGCCTTCGACCTTGCCTTCCATGCGTAGCCGACCGCTGATCTTGCGCAACGCGCCCAGCGGGTAGACACGCTCCTGCTGCACCGCAGGCCGCTGGTCCACGACACGTGCATCGGCCGGCGTGGGCAAGGCGTCCGCCTGGCACACCACAGCGGACAGGGTCAGTGTCAGGCCTGCTGCCAGGCGTGTTGCGCAGCGCATGCTCATCGATTGCCTGCTAAATGTGGCTGGCCGCTCGGGCCGTATGGACTGTCTGGCATGTACATGGTCGTCTCCCTGATGAACCTGGCAAGCCTCGGCACTTGCCCGGCTCAAGTCAAGCAAACCGCAGGAAACGATTGAAACAGTCTGCAACAAGGCTTGCACCGCGTTCATCGTTCAGGTGCAGGTGATGCCCACCTGGCAGCGTCACCTGCTCGAACGGCAGTTGGGCCAGCAGGTCGTGTTCATGCGCCAACAGGCCGTCGGTCGCGACGATCAGCTGAGTCGGACAGGCGATGCGCTGGACGAACGACAGCGCCTGGCCCTGTGTGAGACGCACGGGCGAAGGCAGAGTCAGACGGCTGTCGCTGCGCCAGCTGAACCCTTCCTGCACGGGCTCCAGCCCCCGTAGCGCCAGCCGTTCGGCGGCGTCGTGACTGACCGGCACCTGACCGTTCATGCGCGCTTTCACGCCCTCTTCGAAACTGGCGTAGACCCGCTTGCGGCCCGGCTGTCGGCGCAGGCGTGCCTGCAAGGCCATGCCCAGCCGGCTGGCCGCGTCCTGCTCGTGTGCCATGGGCGGCAGCACGCCATCGATCAAGGCCAGTCGATCGACGCGCTCGGGCAACGCACCGGCCAGTTGCACGGCGATCACGGCGCCCAGCGAGTGGCCCAGCAGCCCGAAACGCTGCCAGCCCAAGCAGTCGGCGACGCCCAGGACATCCTCCACATAGCCTGGAAGGTGATAATCGCCACCCGGCGGTCGGTGCCCGGAACGACCATGTCCGGCCAGGTCGAGCGCAACGATGCGCAGGCCCTCCAGGCGTGGCGCCAGGCGGATGAAACTGTCGGCGTTGTCCAGCCAGCCGTGCAACGCCAGCATCGGCACACCGTCTGCGGGCCCGTACACCCGCGCGGCCAAGGTCAGGTGACCCAGGTCCAGGCTGAGTTCGCTCGATGTCGCGCTCATGCCTGACTCCAACGATTGCAGAGGCCCTTGATCAGGCTGGCGGTGTCCACGGGGCGTTCCAGTGGGAACATGTGTCCACCGGGTACGGCATGGTATTCACCCTTGGGCAGCGCGCGCACGGCCAGCGCGTGGCGAGGCCGTACCACCCGGCTCTGCCGCCCGCCGATCATCGCCACCGGCACGTCCAGCGGACGGCCAGGCATGGGCAACTCGTGGGGTACGCTTCGGTAGATGCCGATTTCGGTCGCAGGATCGAATCGCAGCTGCCAGCCCTGTGCGGCGTGCGCCAGCCCATGCTCCAGGTAGGCGTCCAGGCACTCTGGGTCGAAGCCCTGGAACAGTGCCTTGCTGGAGAAATAGCGGCGAGCGGTCTCGGGGTCGGGGAACGATGCCCGTCGGCCCAAGGTTCGCCCCGCAGGCGTGATGCGATCGATCAGACCGACCTGCTTGGCACCGCGAATCAACCAGCGCTCGACACGCGTGAACACCGGCGAGTCGAGCATGATCACGCCACGGTACAGATCCGGCCGGCGCATGGCAGCGTGCAGGTGCAATACGCCGCCCAGCGAATGGCCGACGCCCCAGACCGGCGCCGGCTGGCCCTGCACATGGTGCAGCAGCTCATCGACCAGGCCGCGCCAATTGTCGTCCACGGGAAAGCGCGGGTCATGCCCCTGACACGCCACATGGCTCACGTCGTAGTCCGGCGCAAGGGCAGCGAACAATTTGCCATAGGTCGCGGAAGGAAACCCATTGGCATGGGCGAAGAAGATCGGCTGAGGCATGACCATCTCGGTTGTCGGCAACGAAGCGGTCATTGTCGAAGGAGCGCTCGGCCTGAGCAACGTCTGGACAAGTCATCCTCAAGGGCGATCAGGTCAGGCCGATGATTTCACGGCCGAGAGCGAACGGCGCAGACAGGCCTGCAAATAGACCATCTGCTGATCAAGGGCCTCGTAGGCCAGCCGACGCTGTTCGGTCGACATCTCCAGGCGCCGCACCAGCAGGCAAGTGGCTTGCAGGGACTGCGCCATGCGCTGGGTCGTCTGGTGCAGCTCCTCGAACTCTTCATGGTCATGGAACGCGCGCACCAACTGGTCGAGCCGGGCCGCAGCACTGTCGCGCAGTACCCCGTATTCGGCAAAATCCAGCACCCTGTCGTCGCGCACCTTGTCTTTGGTGGTCTGCAGGTTCAGCGAGCGCACCAGCCTCAGGTCGTGAATGGTCATCCGTATCCCCCTGACTCGTCATGTACCGCGAACGGTAGCAAGGGGGAAAAAGCCACCACAACTGACAAAAGTGTCAGGTTGTTTTATCCGCCAGGCTGATGCAGGGCCCGCAAGGTCATGCCGCCGGCCAGTGCCCACGCCCCTTCCAACTCGGCCAGGCTGGCCGTGGAAAACCCCACGGGCTGCTGCACATGGCCGTGCTCGAGCAGGCTGACCAGCTCACCCACCAACGGCTGGTGACTGACCAGCAGCACGTGCTCCAGGGCAAGCGCATCGAGCTGGTTCAGCACCTCGCGCGGATCGCCCTCGGGCGTCAGCCAGGCCTCGGTACGCACCGCCAGCGGCGCAGCCAGGGCGTGATGAACCAGGGCCGCCGTCTGCTGGGCACGTACGTAGGGGCTGGCGATGATCGCCTGCAATGGCTGGCCGACCAGGTGCGCAGCCGCCTGCACGGCCTGTGCCTGCCCATGGGCGGTGAGCCGGCGCTCGGCATCGCGCGCCGCGTGCGGCTGGGCTTCGCCGTGGCGCAGGATCCAGACCTTCACGGCTTCGGCCGGTGACTGGACGGCGAGGCAGCGGGCTTGTGCGGCGCTTCACCTTCTGGCGCACGCGGCTTTGGCCAGTCGGCGAAGGGCCAAGGCTTGCTGTCGGTCTGGAACATGCCAAAGCGGCCGATCTGCGCCAGGTACTGGCTCAGGCTGTCACCCAGGTTCATCAGAGCGGCATTGGGCGCCCCATACACCAGGCGATAAATCAACTGCGCCAGCACCAGGGCCGCCAGCAGCAGCTCGGCCAGTTGCCAGACGACGAGAAAGAGCAGCATCCACAGGATGCGCAGGATGATCGATTCGTGCTGCTCGGGGCGGGAAGAGTGATTCACGGAGGTGCTCCAAAGGTCAGTTGAAATCGCTGGTGGAGATGAAATCGACGTCGGTCTTGGGCTCGGCGCGCATCAGCCACTCGATCACCTGATCGAGCGTCCGGCCTTCGAAGAGAATCGCATGCAGCCCGGCGACCAGGGGCATGTAGATCTCGAGCGCCTCGGCCTTGGCCTTGAGCACCTTGAGCGTGTTGACCCCCTCGGCCACTTCGCCCAGCCGATTGACGGCGTCCTCCAGGCTCAGCCCCTGCCCCAGGGCATGGCCGACCTGGTAGTTGCGGCTCTTGGGCGAGGAGCAGGTGACGATCAGGTCACCCACGCCGGCCAGGCCCATGAAGGTCATGGGATTGGCGCCCTGGCTGACTGCAAAACGCGTCATCTCGGCCAGCGCACGGGTGATCAGCATGCTCTTGGTGTTCTCGCCCATGCCCAGGGCCACGGCCATGCCGGCGATGATGGCATAGACGTTTTTCAGCGCGCCGCCCAGCTCGACGCCATGGCGGTCGGCGCTGGCATAGACCCGGAAGGTACGCCCATGCAGCACGGCCTGGACGCGCTGGCACAAGGCTTCGTCCTCGCTCGCCACCACCGTGGCGGTCAGGGCATGCTCGGCGATCTCGCGCGCCAGGTTGGGGCCGGACAACACGCCGATACGTGCCTTGGGTGCGATCTCTTCGAGGATCTGACTCATCAGCTTGAAGCTGTGCGCTTCGATGCCCTTGGTCAGGCTGACCAGCATGCGCCCGTCGAGCAGGGTGGCGTGGGGCGCCAGCACGCTGCGCAGCGCGCTCGAGGGCAGCGCGACGAAGATCAGGTCACAGGCCTGCAGCGTGGCCAGCAGGTCGGTGACCGGTTCGACGCCGTCGCGCAGACGGATGCCCTTGAGGTAGCGCGGGTTCTCGCGGTGGGTGCGCATCGCCTCGGCCTGCGCCGGGTCACGCATCCACTGCAGCACACGCACGCCGTTTTCAGCCAGCAGGTTCGCCACCGCCGTGCCGAAACTGCCCCCTCCCAACACCGCTACAGCTTGCTGTCCAGTCATGTTCCATCCGTCAAAAGCGCTGTCGATAGGTGATGGAGGCATTATACGGAGCCTGCACGACAGGGCCAGTGACAATCGCCGCTGGGCGGCGCTGGCAAAAGCCGCCGCGTCGGTTAACATGCCCGCCCTCACACTGACCAAGACCACACCGTGCGCGCAGGCTTCCCCTCCCGATCCCTCCTGCTGACCGCTGCCCTGTGCGGGCCGGCGCTGGCCGATGACCTGTTCGTCGACGATCAGGCCCTGCCCGAGGTGCTGACCGCGACACGGCTGCGGCAGTCGCCGGCCACGGTGCCGGGGAGCATGACCGTGCTCGACAGCGCGCTGATCCAGGCCAGCGGTGCGCGGGACATCCCCGAGCTCATGCGGCTGGTGCCGGGCATGATGATCGGCTACGGCGCCGGCAATCAGCCGACCGTCAACTACCATGGCAGCAACGTCAGCGATGCGCGCCGCATGCAGGTATTGATCGATGGTCGTTCGGTGTATCGCGCCGGCCTGGCGACGGTGGACTGGAGCGACATTCCCGTCGCGCTCGAGGACATCGAGCGCATCGAGGTCTTTCGAGGACCCAACACGGTGAGCTATGGCGCCAATGCCCTGATGGCGGTGGTGAACATCCTGACCCGTCACCCGGCCGACAGCCACGGCACCCGGCTGAAGATGACCCGTGGCCAGAATGGCATCGCCGACTGGTACGCCAGCCAGGGCCTGGGCTGGAATGGCGGCGACGCGCGTCTGTCGCTGTCAGGCGCGGCAGACGACGGCTTCGACCACGATGCGTTCGGCCATGACTACCGCGACAGCCGACGCCTGAGCCGCTTCAACCTCAGCGCCAGCCAGGCCCTGGCACCTGGGCAGCGCCTCGACTGGCAACTCGCGGCCAAGCAGGGCAGCAATCAGCGCCCTTACACGTATCAGGCGGTCTTCCCCAACGTCGCCGCCGCCGGCAAGGACGCCGATGTCGAGGCCGACGACTACGCCGGCTCGGTGCGCTGGAACCTCGACCTCGATCCGCGCCACAGCCTGCACGTGCAGGCCTCCGCGCAGCGATTCGAGCGACGTCAGGTCTGGCGAGCCTGCGATGCCGCGCTGTCGTTCAGCCCCGAGCTGACCCGGCTCTGGCAACTGGACCCTGGCTTCGCCGAACAGGTGGCACGTGGCATTACCAACCCACCCAACAGTGCCGACCCGCTACGCCAAGCGCTGCGCGATCGGGTCAAGGATCAATGGGATCGCCAAGGTGGCAGCCAGGTGGTCTGCGGCGATGTCGACCAGAGCACCCGCGAGACCCGCTACGACCTCGAACTGCAGGACACCCTGAGCCTGACCGACAGCCTGCGCCTGCTCAGCGGTCTGGGCTACCGCTACGACCGCGCCGATTCGCAGACCTATTTCAACGGCAGTGTGGACGACCAGACCTGGCGAGCGTTCGGCCAGCTGGAATGGCGCCTCGATGAACACTGGATCCTCCAGGGCGGCGCCATGCTCGAGGACAGCCGCCTGTCTGGGGAGTCATTCACCCCACGCGTGGCGCTCAACTACCTCATCACCCCGCGCCATGGTGTACGCCTGGTGTACGCCGAGGCCGTTCGTTCGCCGGACATGTTCGAGAACAACGTCAACTGGAGCTACCGGGTCGACCACCTGACCCCCGCCGCATTCGGTCAACGCCAAGCCGAGTACTTCGTCAAGACCCGCGGGCCGGGCGACCTGGAGCAGGAGCGCATGCGCTCGCGGGAGCTTGGCTACAACGGCTATTTCACCGCCCTGGACTTGAACGTCGACCTCAAGCTGTTCCATGACGAAATCACCGGCATGATCAGCGAGCCGCTGCGCAACAACCAGTACATCGCCAGCAACACCAACCGCGCCCGCTTCACCGGCAGCGAAGCGCAGCTCGACTGGCAGGCGACGCTCGAAGACCGGCTGCGCGTGACCTACGCCTACGTCGATGCCTGGGCCAGCAACCCTGTCGACCGCCAGCTCACCGCACGCAACAGCGGCTCGGTCGCCTGGCTGCGCGAATGGGGCGATGGCTGGTCGAGCGGGCTGTTCTACCTGGGCGACGATGCACTCAACGGCTACCGTTACGAGCGCGCCGACCTGCGTCTGGCCAAACGCCTGCATTGGCAGGGCACCCGCCTCGAACTGGCCGCGCTGTGGCAGCAGCGGCTGGACGACGAACCCACTACGCTCGTGCAGAACCGCTATGACAGCCGTCGGCGCCTGAGCTTCAGCGCGGAGCTGCAGTTCTGATGAGGCGCTGGGTGTGCCTGGCCCTGCTGACGCTGTTCTGCCCGCTGGGTTCGCTTTCGGCGCACGAGGTGCTGGTGGTCGGGGCCCGGGAGGAGCCTGACATGCGCGCATTCGCCGACGCCCTGCAAGCACGTCGCCCGGCCGACCATGTACGCTTCGAAGCCGTGACGCAGCTGCCCCGCCCTGCCCAGTTGACGCCGGAAACGCGGGTGATCCTGCTCGACGCCGACGCGCTGGAATGGCGGCTGGGCGAGCAGGCCGGGCCGCCTGCCCTCGCCTTGCGTGTCAGCCGGGTCCAGGCGCAGCGCCGCTTGGGCCTGGCGCGGCCCGGGTTTCTCAGCCTGTTGTGGAGCGATCCACCCCTGGACCGGCAGTTGCGCCTGATCCGCTACCTGCTGCCATCGGCGCGTCGGATCGGGGTGCTGCACGGCAACGACAGCGGCTTTCTGCTGGCCGAGCTCACCCGCGCTGCCGCCCCACTCAACCTGGAGATCGTGCCCCAGGCCTGGCCGCAGCCGAGCGATAACCGTCCCTTGCAACAGGTCCTGGCGGGCAGCGACGTCTTGCTTGGAATGGACGATCCGGACGTCTACAACTCGACGACCGCCAAGAACGTGCTGCTGAGCAGCTACGGTCGACAACTGGCCCTGATCGGCCCGAGCGCGGGCTTCGTGCGCGCCGGGGCCCTGGCCACCACCTACAGCGACCAGCAGGACTGGCTGAGCGAACTCGATCACCTGCTCGACCGCGCTCCGTCCACCTGGCCGCGCAGTCATTACCCGACGCACTTCGGCGTGCTCGGCAACCAGCAGGTAGCTCGGGCCCTCGGCCTTGGCCCCATCGACACGAAGGCCGCCGAGCTGGCCCTGGCCGAAGAAGGCACACCCCCATGAGCCTACGCCTGAACTGGAACATCCAGACGCGCACGCAGATCATCAGCCTGGGGCCGGCATTGCTGCTGACCCTGATGCTGATCGGCTTCTTCACCTTCGTGCGCATCCAGGACCTGCGCCAGGAGCTCAACCACACCGGGCAACTGATCGCCAGCCAACTGGCGCCGGCCTCGGAGTATGGCGTCATCTCCGGCAACAGCCAGGTGCTCGACAGCCTGATGCGCGCGACCTTGAGCATCCCGCACGTGCGCTTTCTCGAAGTGCAGGACAGCCGCAACCAGATCCTGACCTATGTCGAACAGCCGGGCGAAAGCACGCCGCGACCGCAGCGGATCGAAGTCTTCCAAGCCCCGATCCGCCTGCAGCGCATCGCCTTGGACAACGACTTTCTGGGTCAGGGCAGACCCTCGACGCCGCAGGTCGGTGACGACTACCTGGGCCGGGTGATCGTCGGCATGTCGGACGATGCGTTCAACGAGCGTCAGCAAGAGATCGTCATCAAGGCGATCATCCTGGCGCTGTGCGCGCTGGCCTTCACCTTCGTGCTCGCCCGGCGCCTGGCACGCAGCCTGGCCCAACCGATCAGCGACATGGCGCAGACCGTCAAGGCGCTCCAGCAGGGCGATTTCGATACGCCCTTGCCGGTGGTGGACGATAACGAGCTGGGCCGCCTGGCCCGCCACATCAACAGCCTGGCCAGTGCCTTGGACCGCGCCAGCCGCGAGCAGCAACAGGCGATCGCCCAGTTGGTCCAGGCGCGCGAGGAAGCCGAGCAGGCCAACCGCGCCAAGTCCGACTTCCTGGCCATGATGAGCCATGAGCTGCGCACCCCCATGAACGGGGTACTGGGCATGCTGCAGCTGTTGCAGACCACCGCCCTGACCCACGAGCAGGCCGAGTACACCACGGTCGCCAGCGAGTCCACGGGCCATCTGCTCAAGGTCATCAACGATATCCTCGATTTCTCCCGCCTGGAGCGCACGAGCGTGCAACTCGAGTCGGTCGTGTTCGCCCCGGGCGACCTGGTCAGGCGCTGCGTGCATGCGTTCCAGCACCTGGCACGGGCGCGTGGACTGCAGCTGGAAACGCATGTGGCCGAAGGCGTGGATGCCTTGCAGGTCATGGGCGACCCGACCCGGATCCGGCAGATTCTGCTGAACCTGATCGGCAATGCCCTGAAGTTCACCGAGCAAGGGCGCGTCAGCGTCGAGGTGCAGGGGCGCAGGCTCACGGCGCGGACCCTCGAACTGACCTGCGCGGTATGCGACACGGGGATCGGCATCGACCCCTCGCGCCTGGAGGCGATGTTCGTGGCCTTCCAGCAGGCGGACAGTTCGATCTCCCGGCGCTACGGTGGCACAGGCCTGGGGCTGTCGATCGCCCGCACGCTCGCCGAGCGCATGGGCGGCCAGCTGCAAGCGCAGAGCCATGAGCGCCGGGGATCGACGTTCACGCTGACGCTGCCGCTGTCGTTGGCAGACGCCGACGTCGAACGCACCGACGCGGCCGAAGGCGATAGCGCCTCGGGTCAGGCGCGCGAGGTGCTGGTGGTCGAAGACAATGCCGTGAACCAGACAGTGACCCTCGCCCTGCTGCACAGCCTGGGTTATCGCACCCAGGTCGCCGGGGACGGGCAACAGGCGATCGACGCCGTGGAGCGGCAACGGTTCGACGCGATCCTGATGGACTGCCGCCTGCCGGGCATCGATGGCTTCGCGGCGACACGGCGCATCCGGCACCTGCCCCAGGGCCAGCACGTACCGATCATCGCCCTCACGGCCAGTGCCCTGCCGGGCGATCGCCAGCGCTGCCTGGACGCCGGCATGGACGATTACCTCGGCAAGCCGTTCCAGCGTAGCGATTTGCGACGCGTACTCGATCGCTGGACGTCCGCCGGGACTGCGCCGACTGGCGATAAATGCTAAAGTGCGGCAGTCTTAAAGACTGGACAGGACGCACGTGGCGCCTGAAAATACGTCTTTTCAGTGAACACTTGTACTGGATCACCGATCCACTGTGACTTTCACCACAACGCAATAGTCTACCTGTAGGCTGCCGACCCGATGCTCATTAGGCTCGGGCCAGGCCGGGAAGATTGCCCCCGCCACCTTGGGGATTATTGAGGAGCTCGCATGACCAAACAAAACGCCTTTACCCGGGAAGACCTGCTGCGCTGCAGTCGCGGTGAGCTGTTCGGCCCAGGTAATGCGCAACTGCCCGCCCCCAACATGCTGATGGTCGACCGCATCACGCACATCAGTGCCGAAGGTGGCAAGTATGGCAAGGGTGAGCTGGTCGCCGAGCTGGACATCAATCCTGACCTGTGGTTCTTCGCCTGCCATTTCGAAGGCGACCCGGTGATGCCAGGCTGCCTGGGCCTGGACGCCATGTGGCAGTTGGTCGGTTTCTTCCTCGGCTGGCAGGACCTGCCAGGCCGTGGCCGTGCGCTGGGTTCGGGCGAAGTGAAATTCTTCGGCCAGGTCCTGCCGACCGCCAAGCAGGTGACCTACAACATTCACATCAAGCGCGTGCTCAAAGGCAAGCTGAACATGGCCATCGCCGATGGTTCGGTCAGCGTCGACGGCCGCGAGATCTACACCGCCGAAGGCCTGCGGGTCGGCGTGTTCACCT